>ERZ507026.873-NODE-873-length-11144-cov-6.101181_pt1 | contig 11144 bp, 9 predicted proteins | sample MGYA00512876_ERZ507026 | MGnify/ENA metagenome assembly ERZ507026 | reverse complement strand
TGGCCCATGACGCCTTCCACGACGTGTGCACGCCGGGCAACCCGCGCCAGGCCACGCAGGAAGACATCCTCAAGATCTACACCAGCCTGATGTGATTTTCGTGCGGCGCCTGCGATACCTACTGCAGTCGCCGCGCCATTGTGTGCGTGCCCATCGGTCGTTGTGCGATTCGTGCGACCGGTGGGCATGTTGCGTTTGGCGATAAACGGCAGCAAACGAAGAGGGGCACGGCTCGCAATGAGCCGTGCCCCTCTTCGTTCATGGATGAGGAATCAGTAGCAGTGATGCACCTGCCAGTAGCTGTAGGCGCCCTGCAACGAACCGTACCGCTGGTTGCAGTAGTTGACGAACCACTTGAACTGGGTCTGGTAGTTGGTCGCCCAATCCGCGCCTGCGGAAGCCATCTTGCTGCCCGGAAGCGCCTGCGGCAGGCCATAGGCGCCGGAAGATGCGTTCGTGGCGTCCACACGCCAACCGGACTCATGGTTGATGATGTACACGGCAGCGGTGAAATCAGCCTCGGTGTATCCGTTCGAAATCAGATAGTCATGAGCCCACGACTGCATTTCGGACGCGGGAACCGTGGTGCCCAGGCTGGACGCTGCGCTCGACGAGGACGAGCTCGACGACGAGGAGGCGGTGGAACCGGTACCGACCAGAATGATCTTGTCGGTAGGAGCCGTCTTGACATAAGAGGCGAACGTAGTAGAGGAAACGATTTTGCCGCCGGCGCGGGTGACGAGGTTCGTGGCCTCCATCACACCGTTCTTGCCTTCCTGCTGCACCTTTTCGGTGCCCTTCGGCAAGGCGTCCGTTTCCTTCTTGACCACATTGAACGTGATATCCGAATCGGTGGTTTCCAAAGTCGCGCCGGCGCGTTCGATGGTAATCACCGTGGATTCGGTGACCTTGGTGGTCAGCGAGGGGGAGATGGTGTCTTCCGGTTCAAGCACGATATCGCCAGCATCCAGCACGGATTTGACATCGGTGAATTTGGTGCCCAGAACGGTACGTGATTTGCCGTTGATCTTGACGGTGACATACGACGTGCCATCCACGGCGCCACGCTGGCCGCTACGGGAGACTTCTTTGGATGCGTCCGTGGCGGAGAACGAAGTCAGCGACGCATGGGACGACGAAGAATCCTGATAGAAATTCTGAGAGACGACACCAGCGCCTGCAAGCAGACCCACTGCTCCCGCCACCGAGACGAAACGCATCCACTGACGCTTGCTCAGGGATGCAAGAGTGGGGGTGCTTTTGCGATGTTTCGCCATCTTACTCCTTAACCATGAATGTGCCTCCGTGGCACACAACCTCTTCCATAGTAGCTAGGGCAAGGTACATGGGTGCAATGTCCTCGACGAAAAAACAGGCCCCGGCCATCCGAGCGACGAACCGGAGCCGTACAGTGGGTGCGCCGTACTCAGCCCTCGACCTGAACCGCCTTGGCCTGGGCGATCAGATCGTCCAGATCGGCGGACTGGAGAGCCCCGGCCTGCTTGAAGATGATCTGCCCCTTCTTCACCACCATCAGCGTGGGAACCGCCTGGATGCCGGCGGCCTGCGCAAGATCCTGATTGGCGTCGATGTCGATCTTGCCGAACACGACGTCGCTGTTCTCGGGCTTATTGCTGGCGGCCTCATAAATCGGCCCGAATGCGCGGCACGGTCCGCACCACGTTGCCCAGAAATCAACGAAAACCAGATCGTTGCCGGTGATGGTCTGCTCGAAATCGGCGGAAGAAAGCTGAGTGGTGGACATAGATACTCCTTTTGCGCGCGGACTGACATGCGAATCGTCCGACTTCAATGTTTCCACAATAGTAGACGCAATCAATCATTGAGCGACGGGCGAACACGCGCATGACGGCAAAACGCGCCATAATGAGACGTATGCCAGTGATGAATGATGAAGTGCCGGAAGATGGCGATTTCGACGCCGGACGGGCACGTGGAGAATTCGATCATGTCACCCCCGAGGATTTCATCCGCGGAAGCGGTCACGGCAACCCGCCAGGGTGGCTCGGTTCCGAAGAGATCAACCGCGTGCGCGGCGAGATGCCCATCGCCTACATCTGCGTGGTGCCGGTACGCACCGACGAATTCGGGCGTATCGTGCAGATCGGATCGTTGCTCCACGTCACCGACGACGGGTCGGTGGAACGTGCGCTGATCTCCGGAAGAGTGCTCTTCCACGAAACCCTGCGGGAAGCCATCGCCAGGAACATCTCCAAGGATCTCGGCGACCTGGCCCTGCCCGTGCTGCCGGTCAGCCAGCAACCCTTCACCGTGGCCGAATTCTTCCCCACACCGGGAGTAAGCGAATACTTCGACCCGCGGCAGCACGCCATAGCGCTATGCTATGTGATTCCGATCGCAGGCGACTGCCATCCGCAGGACGAGACGCTGGACGTAGAATGGGTCGACCCGCATGACGACAAGCTCAGTATCTTCCTGCAGCAGATGTGCAACGGGCACGGGCGCATCGTTCAGGCTGCACTGCAATGGGCTGGCATCTGAACCATACCGGGCTGCGCGACGGCAGGCGGGACGACTACGCTGAACGACTGTCACGACTGCCATGATCGACGAGGTCGAACAGACGCATGGAGCACTCTGAAACGAAGAGAGGAAATCAATGTTTGCAATCCACAATCGTGTGATACGCCAGGGAGACGGCGCCAGCACACCGCTGATTCTGACAAACGCCTACCCGGTGGACGGACGCATGTGGGAACGCTGCGCCGCACGTATCGCAGCGCTCGCCGACGAAGCCGGACTTGCCGATTTCGCCATCTGGGCGCCGGACATGCCGGGATCAGGCCTGTCCTCCACGCCCAGCGACGAACAATCCGGGCGCCGCGCCCCCAACGGCTCCTACCCCGACGCACTGGACCGCATGGCCGAATCATATGTGGCCATGCTGCACGAAGCCGGGTACGACAAAGCCGTTTGGGTGGGACTATCCATGGGCGGATACCTGGTCACCGATCTGTACCGGCTCCACCCCGAAGCGGTGGCAGGCGTGGCGCTATGCGACACCATGGCATCCAGCGACGGCGTAGGCGGCGAAGCGCGCCTGGAAACCTCCAACGCCTGCGAATCCACGAATGGCGTGCAACCCGTCATGCACTTCGCGCAGGCCGGTCCAGGCGATTCCACCGTGAAGCGCTCGCAGGCATTCATCGATCAGATGACCTCATGGATCCATGACCAGACCCCGGCGGGCCTCGCCTGGCGTCAGCGCATGACCTACGGGCGCCCGGAACTGGCAGGCGTGCCGGAACGCATGGACGTGCCGGTCGCAGTGGTGTCCGGCGAACTCGACCCGACCAGCAATCCGAGCGTGATGAAACCCCTTGCGGAACGCATCGGTAGCAATGCGGTATTCACCTCCATTGCGGATTGCGGCCATTTCAGCGCCGTCGAACACCCAGACACGGTGGCTGCGGCGTTGGTCGATCTGATGAGACGGGTGGACTGATATGGCATTGAATCCTTTGGCACTCACGCAGGTGCTTCCCTTCCTGCCGCTGGCACAGGGCGACATCGATTATGAAACGGAACGACGCGGCGAACCGGATCTGCTGCACAAGGTGCTGCTCGAACCCTCCACCACGGTGATGCTGACCTGTGACGGCAGAGTGGCGGTGCCGCGTGGGCAGGGCGCCAAAGCCGACTATGAGAATGCGGCGATGCGCCTGGCCACGCTGCCCGGCGCCTATGTGTTGGACGCTTTGGAACGGCACCCCGGAGCCGTGGGCATGTTCCTCGGCGGCTATACGGGGTTGGCCGGCGGCCAGCATGTGGTTGCGGTCGACATCACGCGTATCGATGGCGAATCCGATGAGGATTGCAACGCCGGCGATGCCGGAACCGTGGACGGGCAATTGGCCGGTTATGGTCAGCGTGCGGATGACGCCGGGAACACTGGGAAAGCGGATATTCTGCAACAGGCGACTGCCCGATTCGATTGGGTCGATCTGCGTGGATTCGCCCCTCATGCCAATGCGCGCGAAGCCGGACAGGCCACCAGCGCGGTGGCACTGAGCGTGTGGCATAACCGGCAGCGTCACTGCCCGGCATGCGGTGCGCCGGTCACGCCGGCAATGGGAGGATGGGCGCAACGGTGCTCCAGCAGCGCCGACGGCAACAGGCTGCTGTTCCCACGCGTGGAGCCGGCGGTGATCACCGTGGTGGTGGATTCCTCCGACCGTATGCTGATTCAGCACAATGCCGCATGGAACAATCCCACGCTGTATTCGGTGTCGGCCGGATTCGTGGAGGCCGGCGAGAACCTGGAGCATGCGGTACGGCGTGAAGCGCATGAGGAGACGGGCATTACGCTGGGCGAAGTCAAATACCTCGGCTCGCAGCCGTGGCCGTACCCGGCGTCGCTGATGATGGCGTTCAAGGCCCATGCCCTCGGCACCGACATCCAGGTAGACGGTTCGGAAACGGTGGACGCCCAATGGGTGACCAGGGACGAATACACGGCGGCGATTATCAGCGGACGCATCAGTGCTCCGGGCAAAGCGACCATTGCGCGGTACATGATCGAGCAATGGCTGGGCCATGAGCTCGGATAAGGCCCCGCATACCCCCTATCGCCAGTCGAAGCCCTGATATTCCAATTGTTTTTTGCGGTTCAATGGGGTGGCGTCGTCGTATAGTCTTTGAAGTTACGTTAGAGAGAGAACAAGAACCGAACGCAAGGATTACGATGATGTCAAAGAACACGGAGCAACTGCATTTGCAGGATCTGGCTGATACCACGGTCATTAATCCGGTGGATGCAAACGGTGCTCGCGGTCTTGAAGGGCTTGGGGCATTCCCTCCTGCAGGTGGCGATGGCTTCGCAGGATTCACCGCTGACGGCGGTGATGGAGGGAACATGCCGCTCGAAGCCAAGAAATCCCATAAGGGGCCGATCATCGTACTGGTTTCGATTGTGGTCATTCTGGTGGCGCTTATCGCCGTGTTCTTCACCATGCGCTGGCATTACGCCGATCGCGTCGCTCCGGGTGTGAGCTTCGGCTCTGTCAAGGTGACGGGTCAGACCCGCGGAGACCTTACCGCTACGGTGAATAAGGCCGTGAAGGATTCCTCCATCGTGGTTAAGGGCGACAACGACAGGCAGGTATCCGCGACGTTGAAGGATCTCGGCGTAAGCGTGGACGTCAAGAAGACGGTGGACGATCTGCTGGCGGCGAAGAAATCCGAGAACCTCCTGCAGGATATCGCCCGCGTCAACCCGTTCTCGCATGAAAGCGTCAAACTTGCCGCGAAGGTGAACACCTATGAGATGAGCCGATTCCTGTCGGACAAGCTGATCAGCGACGACGAGCGCGCCGTGGCGTCTTCCATCTCCTACGACGCCAATGCGCAGGCGTTCGTCGTCACCGAAGGCAGGGACGGCGATACGCCGGATATCCAGCCGGTCGACGCGGCTGTGGAACAGGCCATCAAGAATCCTGGCAATTCCGCCACGGTGGAGATCACCAACAAGCAGGTCGACATGCCGATCACCACGGAAGAGGCGCAGAAAACCGCCGATGAAGCGAATCAGCGTCTGACCAACAAGATCGTGCTGACCAACGGCGACACCAAGCAGTTCGAGCTGCCCGTCGACGAAGTGGCGAAGTGGATCAAGCCCAACGGCGACCCGTCGAAGGGCCAGATCACGCTCGACTACGACGCCGTCGCCATCAAAACATATCTTGCCGCCGTGCTTCCGCAGCAGCTCAATCAGGAACTCGTCCCGCAGGAAGACATCGTCGACGACAACAACAAGGTCATTCTTGAAGCCGCGGTCAAGGGCGTGAACGGCCTGACCGTCAAGAACACCGACAATACCGCAGCCCAGGTGGTTTCCGCGTTGAATGCCGGCAACGGCGCCACATTGCAGGTGGAATCGGATGTCAAGAAGTTCGACATCAAGCAGAAGAAGAGCGAATGGCGCATCGTGGTGGACAAATCCAGCCAGACCGCCACCGTGTACCAGAACAATCAGGCCGTGAAAACCTTCCCGGTGTGCACCGGCACGAACAAGCACGAAACCGATTCCGGCGTGTTCACCATCTACCTGAGGTACGACGTGCAGGATATGACTGGCCTCAACGATGACGGCTCCAGGTATCTTTCCAAGGGTGTGAAGTGGGTCAGCTACTTCAACGGCGGCGAAGGATTCCACACTGCCAGCTGGAACAACTATGGCATCGCCCACGGCGACCCGGTGAACTACGGCTCGCACGGCTGCGTGAACATGTATGAGGCCGATTCCAAGTGGATCTACGACCATTGCCCGCAGGGCACCATCGTACAGGTGGTCGGCTCGCAGCCATCCGGCGCGGTTCGCTGACGGCGCAAGCGCGATACCTCGCAATGAATTCGATTTCTTCTGTTAGGGTGTGAGTCATGAGCGAAGCACAGGATATGCAGCCGTTGAACCTCGACGTTCCCGATCATCTGGAATACACACAGGATCATGTGTGGGTCGACGCCTCCGGCGATCTTGCCGTGATCGGCATCACCGAATACGCGGCGGATCAACTCGGCGAACTGGTGTACGTCGATCTTCCTGAGCCGGGAACGCAGATCGAGGCCGGCGACGAAGTCTTCGAACTTGAATCGTCCAAGGCGGTAGAGCCGCTGATTGCCCCGGTATCAGGCACCATCCGCTATGTGAACCAGGCGGTGAGCGACGACCCCAGCGTCGTCAACGGCGACCCGTATGGCGAAGGCTGGCTGCTGAAGGTCGAGCTTGACGACGATGAACCCGACCTGCTGAGCGCTGCGGAATACCTGAAGGCCGTTCGATGAGCATGCCAGACGGAACGACGGATTCGCAGATCGATGACATGCCCACGGTGCCGATTCCGGCACGGCATGCCGTTACGACCTTCGACGCCGCTTCCTCCCGTGAACGCATCGAGCTGAAGCCGCCGTTGGTAAGAGCCGCACGTCGCGGCATTACCGGCGCATTCGGCCTTTGGGCACATGCCGCTACCGCAGTAGCGAAGAAGCTTGACTGGTTCCCCCGAGTCAACCCCTACGTAGGGTATGGCACCGAGGAATACTCCAGATTGATCTGCCGCACCGTGTATGCGCCGGAGCGCAGCGAATACGGGCGTGCCACCCGTGGCATCCGCGGTATGCTGACGATTCCGGCATCGTATGTTCAGGTGAAGATCCGCATAGACGAAACCCCGTTGGAAACAGTGCAGGTAGGTGACAGAGAAACCTACGACAGGCCTGGCAACAGCCCCGACATCGACAGCGAATACGCGATTTCGGACCGTTCCGGGTACCTGGATCTGCTGGCAGACCATCATCTCGAGCCCGGCATCCACAAGGTCTCCTACCGTGTGAACGGCCGTAAGCCGGTCACATCCCATCTGTATACGATTCCCTCATCGGCGAAAGTCGGTGTGATCAGCGATGTGGACGATACCGTGATGATCACACAGGCCCCGGTACTGTGGAAGGCGGCATGGAATCTGCTGTTCCTCAACCCCTTCAAACGCAGTTCCGTGCCCGGCATGAGCGTGTTGTTCAACAAAATCGCGGATCTGTTCCCGGACGCACCGTTCTTCTACCTGTCCACTTCCCCCTGGAATGTGGAAGGTTCGATTCGCCATTTCATCGCCAACCATGGATTCCCCGAAGGCCCGCTGCTGTTGCGCGATCTCGATCCCAGGCCCAAAAGCTTCGTCCCCTCCGGTCCCCAGCACAAACTCGAGTTCGCCGAACAGCTCATGTCCGATTTTCCGGATATGAAATTCATCCTGGTCGGCGATGACGGGCAGCGCGACCCGACCACATACGCCACCATCGCCAGAAGATACCCGGGGCGTGTGCTTGCCATTGCGATCAGACAGCTTACCCCGCGGGAGAATTCGCCATTCGGCATGAGCACCGGATTGACGGCGACACAGCCCATGCCGGTTACCGATGTGCCGGTGTTCGTCGGCACCACCGGGGTGAATCTTATGAAAACCATGCTGCCGTATCTGGCCACGCAGCTGGATTTGTAGCCTGCCGCAAGGTTGGGTATACGGGGTGTGCCGGGGTGCCGGCATACCCCGCGTCGGCTTGGCCTCGTGCGCATCAAAGCGCTGCCGAGGAACGGGAACCGGTGCGCCTGCATCGGGGGGAACGCTACAATGGACGGCTATGACCGAAAGTGGGAACAGAGACGTACCGGTAGCAAAGCAAGTGCCGTTCGAACGGGAGCATCACGGCGACGCATTCGTCGACCCCTATGAGTGGATGCGCGACAAACAGTCGCCGGAAGTGCAGGAGTATGTTGCGGCGCAGAACCGTCTGTGCGAGAACCGTAACAAGCCGTTGGCGTCGTTGCGCAGCACATTGTTCGACGAGCTGAAATCCCATGTGCAGGAAACCGATATGTCGGTGCCGACGCGCATGGACGGCTATTGGTATTTCACCAGGACGCAGCAGGGCAAGCAGTATGCGGTGCAATGCCGTATGCCGATTGCCGGGCCGGACGATTGGGACCCTCCGCAGGTCGATGCCGTGGGGGAGCCGGGGAGCATGCCCGGCGAACAGATCGTGTTCGACGCCAACGCCGAATCCGAAGGGCATGACTTCTTCCGTATCGGCGGCATGGATATCAGCAAAGACGGCCGGTGGATGCTGTACGGCGTGGATGTCGAAGGCGACGAACGCTACGATTACCGCATTCGCAATCTGGAAACCGGTGAGGAATTGCCCGAAATGTTTACGGGTATTTCCGGAGCATGCTTCACACCGGACGCGCAGTGGGTGTTCTATACCGTGCTCGATGATGCGTGGCGTCCATGTGCGGTGTTCCGGCATCGCGTGGGAACGCCGATAGACGAGGACGTTGAGGTGTTCCGCGAACATGACGAGCGATTCTGGGCCGGCGTCGGCATGTCGTTCGATGAACGCAGCATCGTTATCGGCACCGGGTCGAAGACGACCACGGAGGTGCTGATGCTTCCGGTCGACACTCCGGAAAGCGAGTTCAAGGCGTTCATCCCCCGCGAAGACGGTGTGGAATACGATGTAAGCTTCGCCTGTTTCGAAGGGGCGGGGGAACATGGTTCCGATATTCCGATCGCCGTGGTGTACCACAATGCGCTGAACCCGAATTTCGAGATCGATGTGATCGATATGCGTAAGCATGAGCCGCCATACCGCTTGGGCGAAGGCGTGTGCGTGGCATCTGGATCCCCCTATGGGTGCGAGCGGGGCGACGATGTGGACCCGGGGGCTTCGGCAAAGCCCATTGGGGCTCCCTACACCAAGCCGGGGAACCCGGCGATCATGCAGGGGGCGCACGGCCTGGGCATCGAGGGGATCGCCATCCACCGTAATTTCGTGACGATGTCGTACCGGGCCGAAAGTCTGACGCATCTGGCGGTGATGACCAAACAGGCCGCTGCCGAGGATTTTCTTGCTCGGCGCCCGTGGCGGTTCACCGAGCTGGTGCCGCCTGCGCTCGAAGGCGACTGGGACGTGGACGAATCCGTGGACGAGGTGAATGAGGAGCGTGCCGCCGTCTGGCAGGCCGTGGGTGGCATGGAGGACGATACCGCCGGACCTCATGCGGTTCGTGACGCCGCCGGTGTGATCGACGATTTCCAGCGTGCCCAAGGTGATGGGCATGCCGTGCATGGTGCGTCCCGTAGGGCGATGACATCGTCGGATGGTGCGACCGCCGACGCGATGCCGGGCGAGACGCGGCGTTTGTATTCCATCGGTGCGGGTGGGAATCCCTCATATGATGCGCCACGCATGCGTTACTCGTTCTCCAGCTATACCAGGCCGGGGGAGTTGCATGACATCGACCCGGCCACGGGCGAGGATCGCCTGTTGAAACGTGCCACCGTTCTGGGCGACTTCGATCCGCGCGATTACATGGAACGGCGGGTGTGGATCACCGCACGCGACGGTGAACGGATTCCCGTGTCGCTGGTGTGGCGCAGGGATGTGCCGACCTGCGATTCGGCCATGTTCATCACCGGGTATGGCGCGTACGAGATCAGTTCCGATCCAGGATTCTCGGTGGCGCGCATCAGCATGCTCGACCGTGGCGTTTTGTACGCGGTGCCGCATATCCGAGGCGGCGGCGAAATGGGGCGTGCCTGGTATGAGCAGGGCAGAAGGCTGAACAAGAAGCACACCTTCGAGGATTTCGTCGATGCCGCGCGTGCCTTGCAGAACGCCGGGTTGGCGAATCCGGCGCGTACCGTGGCCGACGGCGGTTCCGCAGGCGGTCTGCTGATGGGGGCCGTGGCGAATCTTGCGCCGGAATGCTTTGCCGGCATCGAAGCGGATGTGCCGTTTGTGGATGCGCTGACGTCGATTCTCGACCCGTCGCTGCCGCTCACCGTCACCGAATGGGACGAGTGGGGCGATCCGTTGCATGATGCCGAGGTGTATCGGTACATGAAGTCGTATACGCCGTATGAGAATGCGCCGAGTAGCGCCGACGATCCGCGAACCGCGCATTTCCCGAGGATTTTCATCACCACATCGATGAACGACACCCGTGTGCTGTATGTGGAACCGCTCAAATGGCTGGCGCAGCTGCAATCGGCCGGTATCGACGCCATCGCCAAGATCGAGGTCGAAGCAGGTCATGGCGGTATCTCCGGGCGCTACAAGCAATGGCAGGAGCTCGCCTACGAGAATGCATGGTGCCTGAGCGTGATGGGGATCATGCATTAGGTGGCATGTCCACGCAGTGAACTGCTTCGTGAGCAGCGCTAACGGCGTGTGTAACGTTCTAAGGCATGAGCGAAACAGCAAAGAAGTACAAGATCGCCGTCATTCCCGGCGATGGCATTGGCAAGGAAGTTACTCCATGGGCTCAGAAGGCCTTGGAGAAGGCCGCTGAAGGCGTGGCCGAGTTCGAATATGAGAAGTTCGATCTCGGTGCCGAGCGCTACCTGCGCGATGGTGCGATCCTGCCCGAGGATGAAGAGGAACGCATCAAGAAGACGGATGCCATTTTGCTGGGTGCCGTCGGCGATCCGCGTATCAAGGCCGGCATTCTGGAACGCGGCCTGCTGCTCAAGCTTCGTTTCGACCTGGACCAGTATGTGAATCTGCGCCCGTCCAAGCTGTACAAGGGCGTCACCTCTCCGCTC
>ERZ507026.860-NODE-860-length-11314-cov-3.939071_pt1 | contig 11314 bp, 10 predicted proteins | sample MGYA00512876_ERZ507026 | MGnify/ENA metagenome assembly ERZ507026 | reverse complement strand
TCTTTCCCTACACGACGCTCTTCCGATCTTACAATCGTTACAAGACTAATTCCTTTATGAGTGGCTATAAGATTTTTCTTATCCCTTTCTACAAATCCCTTAAATATTAAGTTTTCAATAATTCCTGCCCTTGTTGCAGGTGTTCCAAGTCCTTTTCTTTCCACTTCTACACCTTTTTCTAAGGCTTCATTTCCTGCAATCTCCATAGCTTTTAAAAGCGTATCTTCAGTAAAGTGTTTCGGAGGTTGGGTAAATTTTTCTTTTATCTCTTTATTTTCAACGCTCAAAACATCACCAACACTTACATCGGGCAATACAGCATCTTCACTCTTTTTTGATTTGTATTCTTTAAGGTATTTGCTAAAGCCTTCATCCTTAATTACTTTACCTGAACTTGTAAATTCAAAACCATCAAATGAAGCTACAATCTTTGTTGTATTTTCAATAAGCGGATAGCCTACACTTGCATGAAATTTATCTGATATAAGGAAGTAAACTTTTGCTTCACTTAAAGGTAATTCAGAAACATCTTCTTTTACTGAACTGATTGTCGGTATGATTGCATGATGGTCCGTAACCTTTTTAGAGTTAAATACTACCTTAATACGCTCTGTATCAAAGTCATTTTTACCCAAAATGTTGTTGACTGTACTCACAATCATATCCTCTGTTAAACATCTGCTGTCTGTTCTGGGGTAAGTAATCAGTTTCTTTTCATACAGGCTTTGAGTATAGTCAAGTGTCTGCTTGGCACTATATCCAAAATATTTATTGCACTCCCTTTGAAGCGTAGTTAGGTCAAAAGGTAAATCAGGCTTTGTAATTTTTTCTTTTTGAATAACATCAGTAATTTCAATCTTATCGCCTACTAAACTTATAAGCTGTTCAGCAGCAACTTCATCATCAATTCTGTCTGTGGAGAGTGTAAATCCATTCATAGAAAGCTCTACTGTGTAATATTTTTCTTTCTGATAATTTGCTATCTCATCATCTCTTTTTACAATCATGGCAAGGGTAGGTGTCTGCACTCTGCCAACACTGTAATTTTGCTGATACAGACAAGAGTAGAGCCTACTAATATTCATTCCGACTAACCAATCCGCAATAGCTCTTGCCTGTGCCGATTCAAAGAGATTATCATAGTCTTTTCCGTCTGTTAGGTTATCAAAACCCTCTTTAATGGCACTATCTTCCATTGAAGAAATCCAAAGGCGTTTCATCTTCTTTTTACAATTCACTTGATTATATACAAGTCTAAAAATACTTTCTCCCTCACGCCCTGCATCGCACGCATTGATAACCGTATCAACCTCCTTATCATTCATCAGCTTTTTAAGGATGTTAAACTGCTTCTTGGTTGCCTTTGCTACTTCATACTTGTAGTCGCTCGGAATAATCGGTAAATCAGCCATATTCCACTTGGCGTACTTTTCATCATAAGCATCCGGATTTGCCATTTGAATTAGGTGTCCAACGCACCAGCTCACCCTATATCCGTTTCCTTCATAATATCCGTCTTTCTTTTTATTTGCTCCAATAACCTTTGCAATGGAGATTGCAACACTCGGCTTTTCTGCAATAACTAACTTCATCTATGTTTTCCTCCTGTTATAAATCAAAATAAGGCGAAAGATATTACTCTCCCGCCCCTGATTTTGCACCAAATACTACATGATTTTTGGTGCATCATTACTTTTCATCTTCATCTTCTACTTCATCTGCATCATTTATTTCTTCCTCGCTTTCAGATTCAGAAAAGAAATCATCATCTTCCTCCTCTAATGCTTCAAGCTCCTTATCTTCTTTCTTTTTCACAACCTTAAAATAGTAGCCTGCTCCTAATGCACCACCTACTACAAGAAGCAAAATAATATAGGTTCCTAAATTACTCTTTTCGTCCTTCTTCTCAGGCTTTACTTCTTCCTTAACAGGTTCTTCTTTTACTACTTCCTGCTTTGGTGCTTCTTTTTTCTCCACCATGTTTAAGAGATCATCTTCAGATACTTCCGTGAGAAGCATTACATTCTCACTATCTTCATCATGATTGATGATTAAATAAAAGGTCTTACCGTTTTTCGTTTGAAAGGTAATAAACTGCCTTGCATCTGCCGAATACTGATCCGTTTCTTTGTTATCGCTGCTATCTCCATGATGAATCGGATACTCCTTATTTGCATTATCTTTATTCTCCGTAACGGATGCTCTCGTCTTTGACGGAGATGAAGCTACTCCCTTGTTGGTGTTTACACTCTTACTTGCAGACCCCATTGATGAATCCTGACTGTTATTCGCAGGAGCTTTTGCCGTCAACTTATTGGGATAGCGAACTTCCTTTTCTTTCTCCTTTACTTCCGTTTTGCCTTTGCCGGTATCCTTTGTAGTATTACCTGAGCTTACCGAATCCGATGAGCCTTTACCAGTACTACTTACAGAAGTCTGTGGTGTTTGATGAGAAATACCTGAACTTGTCTTAATTCCGGAAATAGGACTAATCGGTGTAACTGATTGTGATGTTACAGGAGCTTTATTTGTTTCAGTTGCCTTTTTCTCAAGCTCTTTCACCTTTTCCGTCAGCTTATCTATTTCCTTTTTCATATCTTCTGATAAGTCCTTATTTCCCTTATCTTTCTTCATTTTTTCTTTCAGGCTATCAATTTCATCTTCAAGATCTTTAATTTTATTCTTTTGCTTATCACTTAATTTGTCTTTATCCTTAAGTTCGCAATTTAACTTATCAAGTTTATCCTGAAGCTCTTTTGCCTCTTTTTCTATTTTTGAAATATCGTCTTTAGAAAGCTCCGTCTGCGTTTCCTTATTCTTAACCTCTATCTTTGCTATCTTACGGATAATCTCATCTTTTCCATCTCCCTTTACCTCATAAAACAGAAATTCATCAATGAATTTCATATCATCTGGGAGCATTGGAAGATCTCCGCTATCAATAAGTTGTCCTTTCTCTGCCTTTATCTTTTCTTCCTTAAAGACCTTTTCATCTTCAAAGATATACCTTACGTTTACTTCAACTTCCGTTTGAACAGCTTCGTTTTTTGTTGGAGCTTCAGATTTTTGCTCCTGTGCATAAACAACCGTCCAAAGACCTAAAATACAACTAATACTTACAATTACCGCAAGTGCTACCGTCCAAAACTTATTATTCTTTTTCAAACTGGTTTTCATTTGTTTTCTCCTTTTTCATTTCAGCTTTTTGTTTGTTTACCTTCGCCATCAAATCACCGATTGTGATGTTGTTCTTTCTGCAGATTGCTACGATTTCCTCATTTTCGAGTTCTTCCTCACGAATGAATAAAGGCTCCAATTGTTCATCAATCAGAGCCTTTTTATCCTTTAACTTCTTTATTCTGTTTTTTACTGCTATCAGTTCCTTTTTCAAATTGTTACCTCCTATTTCTTTACATTTGGTGGAAAACCGAATCCTACGGGATGGTGCTTACAAAATGTTGCTATCCAATCATCTAAGGTAGTTACTCTTATTCGACCGATATTATCAATCACTTTTCCATCTCCAATGTAAATACCTACATGACCATAGGTAAGCCCTGCACTGCTTCCGCTACTGCTGCTTTCGACTGCCACAAGCATTCCGACCTTGAGCTTTGACCTGTCTGATGTAAAGGTATAGTTTCGGTACATATCACAGGCATTCCCGCCTATATATCCAAGTCCTGCATTTTGATAGACCTGTGATACCCACATGGCACACCAGCCTGCACCCGGAGATGGCGTAATGTATGCAGCATTAACAATCTTCTTTTGTACTTCCGTAGATGCCTCATACTCTTTTCCACCGCCGATACCTCCATTTGCACTGATAAGGTCAGAATTACCAAAGGCTTCTCCCATATTGCCTTGTGCAAGGAACAAGGCTTCATAGTGCTTTAGATTATCGGGATAGTTTGCAAAGACCTTTCGGATAATACTGTCCATCTCTTTTTTATTAAGCGTTACGATGAGTTTTTTATACTCATAAGGTTCTTCGTGGCTTTCGGTATATTCATTGCCATCTTCATCGGTATAGGTTTTTGTAACCGTCCTGTATCTGATTTCAATTTCTTCCCTATACTCAAGGTCATACATGGAATCAAATAATTCTTTTAATATGGATTCTACTTCCGATACACTCTTTACCTCTCCACACCTTGATGTAATGTAGGATAAAAGCTCATGGACATTATGACCGATGTATTCTGTATTATTTAAGATATATTCATCATATCCGGGATAATTTTCTTTCACATGGTCAACTTCACTTTGAAGCTCACCCTCCATATCTGAAAATTTCTGATTGATTTCACTTAGGACATTTGGCTTTGATAAATAGCTTGTTGTAAGCACAGAGCTTGTAGAATTCATAAAGCCTGTCATTCCCGTTCCTGCAAAGTTAATCACAAAAGTCCCTAAGATAATGATACCTATGAAAATAAGCATTAGTCCTTTTGCTTTTCGGATAATCATATCCTTTGAACTTTTCAGTGTTCCGATAAGTCCCTCTTTAATTCGATCTCTAATCCTTGACTTATTCTCACGAGAAATTGCTGCCTTTACCTGATTTTTCTTTTGAAATCTTTTATATGCACTTGCTCTTTTATACTCATCCGTCTTTTTCAGTTCCTTTTTGGCATCACGAAATTCCAACTTTGACTTACGCTTTCTGATTTTATAGTCCTTATTTGTAAGGTCATAGCCTCTTTTAGCCCTTTTCTTATCAGAATATTTCTTTATGCCATGAATGAGTTTCGAGCTTGCATCTGCCGTCTTTTCTCCTGCTTCTACCCCTTTATTTTCATCACTTCCATGAGAAAGGTAATCTCTTACGGTTTCACTTCCTTTGGCAAGTCCTGACAGGGCAGATACCTTTACCATGTCCTTTTTTAGCTTTTTCTTTTGGTCTTTTGATAGGCTGCTATGAACTTTTCCGCTGACAGCATCTTTTCCCGCCTTTTTATCATCAGCCTTATTTTCCTTTAACACATCATCCTTTTCCCTTGTATAAAGGCTTTCAGAATAGTTCTTCCTCTTGTACCTGCTTTTTTGAGTCTTATGATTTTTAAAGGAATTTTCTAATGATTTTTCTTTATGGGAAAGATTATCCTCCACATCATAGATCGATTCAAAATAGTTGCTGTCTCTAAAGTCATTATCGTATCTGTCTATAATCCCGTCATTATCAAGGTCTTTTCCTAAAGGATCATAGATTTTTCCATCCTTAACCTCCGTAATATAATCTGATCTTCCCGTTTCAATTGCGGGATTTACGTCTCCCTTATCTGAAGCTCTATATTTTTTGTTTCTCTTGGCTGTTCCATAAGACTTTTCATTATCAGCACTTACCTTACTTGTTTTTTCATGCACTTTATCCTGAAACCGTTCTTTCTCATGAACGATTTTACCTCTGTAATCATCGTTATGTTTTAGCTTACTTTCTTCAGGTATAATGTTTGTTTCACTATGGAGCATTTCTTTTTCAATGCTTGCCTTGTGCCTTTCCCTAAAATCCTTTTTCAGCTTCCTATCCATAAGCTACCTCACTTCTTCAGGCTTGGTAGTCATCTTCTGATAAAGAATTGTATCTTTCGGAAACTTATCAAGGAAAGGCACAATGGTATTTCCAAAGAAAAGTAGTCCCTCACCCTCATTTGAATTAGTAACATATCTAAGCTGAGGAAGTGAGATTTTAAGTTTTCTTGCAAGTATCTCTCTATCTCCTGAAGCCTGATTTAACATTAAGACAAAGTCCGTATTATCAAAGATATTTTCTATCTCCTTACTCATAAGCAGGTCTTTGACATTTTGCGTGATACCTGTCGGGATACCTCCCCATTTTCTAAAGCGCTTCCAAATCTCAACCGAATACGATGCTGTCTGCTCATCTTTTAAAAGTAAATGAAACTCGTCGATATAGTATCTTGTCGCTTTGTTTCCTCTGTTTTGGGATACCTTGTTCCACACCTGATCCTGAATAACAAGCATGCCGATTTTCTTTAATTGACTTCCAAGCTCCTTAATATCAAAACAAAGGAGCTTCTTATTTAAATCCACATTTGACCTGTGATTAAAGACATTGAGAGACCCCGATACATAGATTTCCATCTCTGTTGCCAGCTTCTTACCAACCTTTTCTTCCTGCCCTTTTAACATATCGTATAGGTCTTGCAGTATTGGCATATTATCAGGAGTCGGATTTTCAAAATACTTTTCATAGATTTTAGGAAGGCACCTATCTATAACGGACTTTTCTTCTGCTGTAAGACCACTACCGCCTACTACAAGCTCAAGCATACTCATGATAAAGTTTGCCTTGTCTTTAAGAGGTGCGTCCCCATCTCCATAATTTGAATTTATATCAAGGGGATTCAGGTAATCCTTTGACTTACTGCTGACTTTAATGACTTCTCCCTTAAACTGCCTTACGAGGTTTCCATACTCTCCTTCCGGATCGCAGATAATCACATCATCATCTGTTACTAAAATCGCATTTGCCATTTCTCTTTTGGCACTAAAGGATTTACCACTGCCCGGAGTTCCGAGGATTAGACCGTTTGGGTTCTTTAATTTCTTTCTATCTGCCATAATCAGGTTATGGCTTAGGGCATTTAGTCCGTAGTAAAGACTATTACTTGAATTGATAAAAAGCTCCTCTGTGGTAAATGGCATAAATACTGCCGTTGATGAGCTTGTCAGTCCTCTGTCTATTTCAATCTTATTTACTCCAAGAGGCAGCACACTCACTAAACCTTGTTCCTGAGAATGGTCAAGTCTTTTCAGCTTACAGTTATGCTTATTTGCAATGGAGCTTATTTGAGCAATTGTGTTATCGAGCTTTTGCACTGTCCTTGCAAAGTTCATAAAGACAATACTTACCACAAACATTCTCTCATCTCTTGTCTGCAAGTCTTTTAAGAGGCTCTTTACATCCTCACCATAGGTAATTAAGTCTGATGGAAGAATGTCCATATCATAACCGCTTCTTACCGCCTTCTTATTTTCCTCAATCTTCATCTTATCAATATCAGTGTTTTTTCGTTTTACCATCTTAATGGCTTCCGATTGGTCGATTGCCCTAATATGAAAGGAAATATTGATGTTATCGTCAATATCCAAAAACTCGGATAACATCCTATCTGAAAGCTCACTGGCAAGGATTTGAAAATGACTTGTTGCTCCGATGAATTTGCCAAACTTAAAGTATCTACTCGGTGTAAAGTTAAACTCATCAGGCACAATATATGTCTTTGTGCTTTCTCTTTTCTTTAGGTCTTTGTAGGAAAATTCAAAGGTCTTATTCGGATTTAAAACATCATGAAGTATCTTTAGCCTTTCTTCTCCGTTTAGGCTTTCTGCTCTCACACCCATGCTTTTAAGGCTTGATAATATATCTATCTCCAGTCTTTCAAGTTTTGATGTGGCTTGCTCTAAATTATCCGCTTCCACTGTAAAGGTTACATACTTTGATTTTTTAAGTCCGTTATTTCCCTTTACAATCTGGCTTTTAAGCATCTCTCTAAATTCAAAGCGTATATCGTCAAAACCGTCCTTTTTATCCGGTATCTGAATTGCCGACTTCATTTCTTCGTTTCGTCCGAGCTGATTGATATATGAAAACTCAATGCTGATGCTCGGATCAAAGGAATTTAGGAAGTTTGCAAACTGATTAAAAATCAAGTCCCTATCTTCATCTAAAGCAAGCTGATAGTTAATGTCCTGAAAGGCTATACTTTTACTGAAGTGCCTTTCATCAAGCTGGCATATTCCGCTTTTTAAAAGCCTTAGATATGGAATGGTATCTTCTACCGTATATCTTTTCGGTTCTTTCTTAAAGATAAGGTCAAGGATTCCTCCCTTATCTTTTTTTGACTTGCAATTACTTTTCTTTAAGTCCCGCTTTTGACTTCTCAATGCCTTTTCGTTTTGCATGAGTTTTATTTGCTCAATTTTTCTTTTCTTGTTCAAGGTAAACCTCCTTTCTCACTCTCTTTTGCGGTTGATAAAACTTATGAAGATAAATGTGCTTAAAGTATTTCTCAAATGTCAGTCCGTCTTTTTCAAATAGTGTGATGAAAAAGATAGGAAGCGTGGACACGATAAGGAATATGACAGCTATGTCATTTGGCACAAACTTCCTCATAAATAAATAGACTGGTATTCCAACCAGTCCTGCAAGTGTGAAGCCTATGAGCTGCCTTTTCGTTAGGTTAAAAGCAACCTTTGTCTTTACCCTATTTAAGTCTTTAGGGATTGGTACATATGCCATATCTTACCTCCCATCTTCTTTACCCTTTGACAGCTCCTCAAAGTGTTCATATACAGAGCCGATTTCTTCCTGAATAGTCGCAAGCTGTTCGTCTGTGTTCTTGTTATATCTTTGCTGCATTAGGTAAAAATCGTTATGGCAGCGACCAATGTCCTCTGTTTTTTCTTCCAATTCTTCCACCTTATTATGAAGCCTGATCCTATCAATTATCGCCATAATACCTGCTCCAATTACTACTGTTGTAAATACTGTTTTTCTTTTATCCATACTATCTTTCCTTTCTTTTAGTGTGCATTTAATACGCTTTTGGCCAGTGTTCCGCTCTTTAGCATCATTAACCCCAGCAAAACCGCATAGCCAAGTATCGTCATGGTACTTGTGTGTATATCTGTTATCTTAATTGTCTTAACTAATACTGCGTATATTCCAAGACAAACCATTAAAAAGAGTCCCTGTAGTCCAAGTGCAAATAGTCCTTTGATGTAGTTTGTTCCAATCTGTCCCCACTCCTTGTTTCCCATTGTGGCAAATGGAATGGCTGAAACCGATGAGTAAACATAAATCTCAAACATTCTTCCGTAAACTACAAGCATAATCACAACGGATATTACCTGTATAGCAACCTTGATGAGTGAGGTTTCAAAGAGAATCATGACAAGTTCTCCAAGTCCCTTTTCTTTTAGGGTATCCATCATTGCCACTATCTGATCTCCGGAAACGGTAGCAGAGGTATTTATCACCCCTGCCGCCTTATTTACCATGTGCTGTGCCACATCAAAAACTGCCATTGAAAACTCAAAGGCATGGGATACTAACCATACAGCAATCCACATCTTGATGATGTACTTGAAAAATTCAAAGGTATCTGTATCGTGCATATTGTTCTTTTGCATTACCATATTGATAAGCTCGATACAAAGAACTGCTGTGATGATTAGTCCCGCTATTGGAATGATAACGGAATCGTTAATGCTTTTGATAAAGGCAAATACATCTCCGTTCCACCCCATAGGTGTTTTACCTACATCTGTTGCAACCGCACCAACTTTATCGTTGATATCAAGAAACATGGACTCTAAGTTTGCTTGGATACCGCCCAGTAGAAGTTCCTTAAAGAATTCTTCTATCTTGTCAAATATTCCAAACATCTAAGCTCTCCTTTTCTTCTTAATTGAGTACACCCGCAAGTAGTGGAATGAGCTTAAGTCCGATAAGAACGATACCTCCTCCAGCCATAAGCTGCTTAATACCCTGGCTCTTAGCACCGGGATTGTCATTACCATATCCTTCCATCAGGTTGATAACGCCCCATGCTCCAAGTCCTGCACCTACTGCCATAACCAAAATCTTTAATACATTAACTGCCTGTGTAAAAAATGCCATAAGTTATTCCTCCTCATTTTCTTCTTTCTTTTCAATTTTGTTGTAGGACTTCACTACAAAGTTTTTGTAAGTCTTTCCCTCTTTTTCACGCTTCTTAAAGTAACCAAAGATATGAATTAAATCGCCTTTCTCAAAGGCTTTTGCTATTTCTGTCTTTTCTCCATAAGCTGCACAGTTGATGTACTCCTTACCCTTACCGTACTTTTTTACAAGCGTGAAGTTTGCAACTTCCACTTTCTCTCCTTCATTTTCAAAACTTGAGAAAGTAGGCTCTGCCACTAAGTTGGCGTTGATGTTAATCATTTCTTGTTTCATCTTTTTAAATTTCTCCTTTTCGTTTCAATAAAAAAGCGACCAGAAGTATTACTTTTCCAATCGCTGATACTCTTACTATTTAGTTTTTTCTTAGTGGGACTTCTGATCCTTATCATCTTATCTCCTTTATTGTCTTTAACATATTTAAGGGAATTAGCATTTTGTCGTGTATATATTAGTGAAAGGTACTTGAAATACTAGTTCGCTAATTAGCGAGTTTCCCCTATTTATTGATCGCAATATAAATTGAAAATAGGCATGAAAAAAGACGATAGATTTTTTTTCTTTTCTATCGTCTTACGCATTTAGTATTCAATTTTTCAGTTCAACAAACTGCAATTTGTCTGTCTCAAAACAATTCGTTTATCATTGTCACAAATAAATCCGGTTTCAGTAAAACAAGACCTGCATGCCCCAGTTTAGGCAAAACCTTGAATTCTGTTTGCGGAAAATGCTGATTCATGTAGGCGATATCAAGTTTTCGCTCCTTTTCTTCGCCATCGGCATACCAGTAATGCATTTGCGTATCGACCTTCGGAATGGGCTGTGGAATCTTATAGTTGTTGCATGAGTCAAAAGTTCTCCATAACGTTTTTCTACTGGAGCACTTCAAAACATCTGCAACATATTGAAGATCTTCCTTCGAATATTCATCGGTAGCAAAAGCCTTCTCAAGCAAGCGCACTCCACCTGTCCTGCCCAGCATTATCATGAGATAGTCTCTCAAGGCGATAAAGCGTGTGACAAGCCATGGTAGCTGATATGGTGTAATGCCTCCGTCCATAATGCAGTGTCTGATTGGAATAAGTTGTCCAAGCGTTACCATTAAAGCAACGGAGCCGCCCATCGAGCACCCATATACTGCATACAATTCGGCAATCTCTTCAGCCTGAAGCCACTCATTCAATTCGGCAGCGATCTTCTCAATGCTTGTAAAGTCACTTTCATCCTCAGAATCATATCCGGGAAGAGCCGGAATAATCAGATGATATTTGTTTTTGAGAAGCGGAATTAAATGTTCAAAATAATCCCATCTTACAACAGAAGGATGTATCAGCAGAATTGATTGTTCATTACCTTTTCCAAATTCATGTATATTCATTAGTCTAATCCATCCTGTGTACAAATTCAAATTTATCTAGCTCTATTATATCAAATATACCCTCGACCATATAGTTATAACAGTAAATCTTACAATCTTGTAATTACCGTATTTCTATTAAGCTTAACCTTGCCTTTTCTCTTTATATATTCTTCAATATCAAACACATTCTTCTTGTCATAATCTTCTAAGAACTTATAGTTCTTATGCTTTGTGATGTCGAATTTATCTGAAAGAAAAGGTCT
>ERZ507026.858-NODE-858-length-11339-cov-6.502924_pt1 | contig 11339 bp, 8 predicted proteins | sample MGYA00512876_ERZ507026 | MGnify/ENA metagenome assembly ERZ507026 | reverse complement strand
AACCCCCGACCTGCTGATTACAAATCAGCTGCTCTACCAGCTGAGCTACACCAGCATTTGACCAGCGAATCTATACTACCAGATGAAGGCCCGTTTGTCAACAGTATTTTTGCGTTCCCGGCGAATTTTTTCGCCGTACATAGGAGGAACATGGGGAGATCGGAAGGAGGAAGTTCTATGACCTTGCAGGAAATGTCCCACGACTATGCCGCCAGCGCCGACGCTATCGGCGAGCGCATCCGGCAGCTGCATCAGCGGGCGCTGACGGCCCCGGACCCGGAGGAGGTGCTGTGTCTGCAGCGGCGCATCCGGGAGCTGATGCCCCTGCGGCGGCAGGCCCGTGAGCTGGCGTATCACACCGCCCACTACTATGACAGGGGGTGCCACCGCTATGCGGCATACCGTATCTGACGGCTCCGGCCGCTATGACCCGCTGGATATCGCCAGCCTGCAGCTGTGGCAGCAGGGGCAGCAGGAGGACAACCGCCAGCAGATCCGGCGTCTGCTGGTGAATCTGCCCTTGGCGGTGGAGGAGGAGCTGACGCCCCGGCAGCGGCAGCTGCTGCGGATGCACTTCACCCAGGGCAAGCGGGTCACGGACATCGCACAGGAGCTGGGGATCAGCAAGTCCACGGTATCCCGGACACTGGCACGGTGTACCCAGCGGCTGTACCGCACGCTGCGGTATAGTCTGTAACAGGAAGCCCTTCGGGGCGGCACAAAGGAACAGGGCCTGCCGCATAGCGGCAGGCCCTGTTCCTATATACTTCTATATCCCGTTATCAATAGCCCTTGCGGCGGTCCACCAGCCGCTTCAGGGGCCGGCCGGCGATGTAGTTCTCGAAATCCTCGCAGAAGAGAGCCACCGCCGTATCCCGTGTGATGCCCAGCGACATGAAGCCGGAGAGATGAGGCGTCAGCAGGAGGTTTTTGGTGTTCCACAGGGGATGCTCCGGAGGCAGAGGCTCCGGGCGCACCACATCCAGCGCCGCACCGGCCAGCCGTCCGGCGTTCAGGGCCTCCATCAGAGCGTCCTGATCGATGGCGGTGCCACGGCCCACGTTCACCACCACCGCCTCCTTGGGCAGCAGGGCGATGCGGCTGCGGGAGAGGATGCCCTCCGTCTCCGCCGTGCCGGGCAGGGCCATGGCCAGAATTTCCGTCTCCGGCAGCACCTGATCCAGCTGCGCCGTGGTGTACATGGCGTCGTAGGCATCGTCCACACGGCGGCCGCTGCGGGAGACACCCACCACAGTCTTGGCTCCCATGGCCTTCACCCGGCGGGCAAAGGAGGTGCCGATATCGCCGGTGCCCAGCACCGTGACGCGGCTGCCGCAGACGGAGCGCATGGGGGGTTTCTCGTTGCTCCAATCGTGGCGGCGCATCCACTCCTGCACGGTGGGCATCTGCCGCAGCAGCATCAGCGTCACCATGACCATGTGCTCACTGATGGTCACGCCGTAGGCTCCGGAGGAGTTAGAGAGCATCACCTCCGGGCTGTGGTACAGGGCATCGTCCTTCCACTGATCCATACCGGCATAGGAGCAGCAGAACCACCGCAGGGCCGTGGCGGCCTTCAGCTCCTTGGGGGGGACGGTGCCGTAGATCACCTCATACTCCCCTGCCCGATCCTGAGGCAGGTGGCCCTCGGTGAAATAATCCACGGTGAAGCCGGCGTCCCCGGCCATCTTTTCGATATGGGTACGGTGGCTGTCGTCCAGATAATCCGCCACCACTGCAAGCTTTCTCATCATGAATATACCTCCCAGATTTTTTCTGCGCAGCGCATACCGTCCGCTGCGGCGGACAGGATGCCTCCGGCATAGCCTGCCCCTTCGCCGCAGGGGTACAGCCCCCGCAGCGCACTTTGTCCGCTCTCATCCCGCAGGATGCGTACCGGCGAGGAGGAGCGGGTCTCCACCGCCGTCAAAAGGGCATCCGGCTGGGCGTAGCCCCGGAGCTTCCGCTCCAGCAGGGGCAGCGCCTCCTCCATAGCCTCCGTGAGAAACGACGGCAGGCAGTCATGGAGGTCACACCACGTGACGCCGGGACGATAGCTGGGCAGCACCGCTCCCGGCCCCGTGGAGGGGCGATGGGCCAGAAAGTCCTCCACCCGTTGGCAGGGGGCCAAAAATCCGCCGCCTCCCAGCCGGAAGGCCGCCGCCTCCAGCTGCCGCTGCCACGCCACCCCCGCCAGGGGATGATCCGTGCCGAAGTCCTCCGGTGTGACGCTCACCAGCATCCCGCCGTTGATGTTCTCGCCGCTGCGGGCGTAATGGCTCATGCCGTTGGTCACCACACGCCCCGGCTCCGAGGCCGCCGCCACCACCTGTCCGCCGGGGCAGACGCAGAAGGAGAACACGCCACGGCCCGCCGCCGTATGGCACGATAATTTATAGGTGGAGGCCGGCAGGCACGGATGACCCGCATACTGCCGGTACTGGGCGGCGTCCATGTCCCGCTGGCGGTGCTCGATGCGGACCCCCACGGCGAAGGGCTTGGCCTCCATGGGAACCCCGGCCTCGTACAGCATTTGGAAGGTATCCCGTGCGCTGTGGCCCGGCGCCAGCACCACCGCCCGCACCGGCAGACGGTACGTCCCCTCTCCTGCCCGGACGTGCAGCCCCGTCAGAACGCCATCCCGGCTCTCCAGTCCCTCCAGCCGGTGGCCGAAGCGCACCTGCGCCCCCAGCGACAGCAGCTCCTGCCGCAGGTTTTGCAGAACGATATGCAGCATATCCGTCCCCACATGGGGCTTGGCATCCGTCAGAATACTCTCCGGCGCACCGCAGCGCACCAGTTCCTCTAAGATCCACCGGTGGCGCAGATCCTTAGTGCCGGTGTTCAGCTTCCCGTCGGAGAAGGCCCCGGCTCCCCCCTCTCCGAACTGTACGTTGGACTCCGGGTCCAGCACGCCGGTGCGCCAGAAGGTCTCCACGTCCCGCTGGCGGGCGGTGGTGTCCCGCCCCCGCTCCAGCAGAATGGGGCGCAGGCCGCATCGGGCCAGCACCAGCGCCGCAAACAGGCCGCCCGGCCCGGCGCCCACCACCACCGGCGGCACCTCCGGCGGAGACAATATCTCCGGCAAAGCGTACCGCTCCGGGGCGTACCGGCTGACCCGCCGGTCCCGGCAGCGGCGCAGCACCTGCTTCTCCTGCCGCACCTCCGCCGCCACGGTGTACACCAGATGCAGCTCCTCCCGTGCATCGATGGAACGGCGCAGCACCTGCACCGACAGCACGTCCTCCTCCGGGATGCGCAGCAGCCGGGCTGCCTTCCGGTGCAGGGCCGCCTCCTTCTCCTCCGGGGTCAGCTTCAAGCCCTCCAGCTTCAGCACGGCGGCACCTCCTTTACAAAATGTTCAAAGAAAAATCCGTTTCTTAAAGCTTACATTAAGCTTTCCGGGTATGATAATAGACAAAGAAACGGAACGGCGCTAAACATCATAGCACAGTTCCCCGCCATGGGCAATATCCCAAAAGGAGGTTTTTCATATGTCCAACGAGTTTCATGACGAGAACAACCTGTATCACTTCAGCTATCGTGATCCCAACGCAGGATCTCATGCAGAGTCTGCGGCCGGGTCCATCGTGGAGCCCGCCGCCGATCCGGTGGTGACAAACACCCCGGCGCAGCCCAAGAAGCACCACCGCGGTGCAGGCCGTGTGGTGGCCCTGCTCCTCAGCTGTGCCGTCATCAGTGCAGCCTGCGGCTTCGGCGGCGCCATTCTGGCCCAGAACGGCAGCAGCACCGGTAAGACCACCGTGCAGCAGAGCAGCCGCACCGCCACTACCGTCAACGTCAAGAAGGTGGACGGACAGACGCTGATGAGCCCCGCCGAGGTGTACGCCTCCACGGTCAACAGTGTGGTCTCCATCAACTGCTCCGCCGTGTCCACCAACATCTTCGGTCAGCAGACCGAGTCCGCCTCCTCCGGCAGCGGCTTCATCTACACCGCCGACGGCTACATCGTCACCAACCAGCACGTGGTAGCCAACGCCAGCTCCATCAACGTCACCCTCTATAACGGCGACACCTATCCCGCCACGCTGGTGGGCAGCGACAGCGATTACGATGTAGCTGTGCTGAAGATCAACGCCAAGGATCTGCCGGCTGTGACTCTGGGCAACTCCACCGATGTCAACGTGGGCGACACCGTGATGGCCATCGGTAACCCGCTGGGTGAGCTGACCTTCTCCATGAGCTCCGGCATCGTCTCCTGCGTGAACCGTGCCATCAACGTGGAGGGTACTCCCTTCAATATGATCCAGGTGGACGCCTCCATCAACCCCGGCAACTCCGGCGGCCCCCTGATGAACCTGTACGGCGAGGTGGTGGGCATCGTGTCCGCCAAGTACTCCAGCTACGCCGATACCACGGTGGAGGGTCTGGGCTTTGCCATTCCCATCAATGACGTGCAGTCCATCATCAGCGACATCATGGAGAACGGCTCCGTCACCGACAAGGCCTATATGGCCATCACCGCCGGCACTATGACCCAGCAGATGGCGGCGCAGTATAAGATCAATGCCACCGAGGGCGTGTTCGTCTACTCCGTGGAGGACGGCGGCGCCGGGGATAAGGCAGGGCTGAAGCTGGGCGACGTCATCACCAAGCTCAACGACACTCAGATCACCTCCATGGAGGATCTGTCCGCCGCCAAGAAGGGCTTCAAGGCCGGGGATACCGTGACCCTCACCGTTCTGCGTGACGGCAAGGAGATCACCACCCAGCTGACCTTCGACGCACAGCCCCAAACCACCGACGACACCGCAGACAGCAGCCAGAGCGGCGGCAACAACTACAATAACGACAATAACGGCTACAGCGGAAATGGGTACAGCGACCTGTACGACTACTTCTTCGGCCGTCATTGATCGATGAAATAACGAAGCTTTCTTCGAGTCTCTCTCTTTCTCATATGCAGCGGGGGCGTGTACCGTTTGGTACACGCCCCCGCTGCGATTTTATGTACGGGGCTTCCGCAGGCCGCCCAGCAGCATGGTCGCCGCACCGACACCGGCGCAGCCGGTAAGCCACACGCCGGCGCCGTCCACTGCCTCCGCCGGGTCCAGCAGCACCACGACCCCCACCACAAAGAAGAAGGCCAGCACGGCCCCTAAGACCGTCAGGGCGATCCGCCCGATCCTACTCAGCGGCGGTGCCTGACAACGACCGTAGTGCAGGCAGCACCCTCCGGCCACCGCCGGAAAAGCCATTGCCGCCAGCCAGATGATCCGGTCACCGGCGCTGCCCTCCCATAGTCCTGCTCCCATGAGCATGGCATAGGCCACCAGCAACCAGCCCACGATCTGTTGGGCTCTGCCGGCTTTTTCCAGCCGCCGGACCGCCTGACGGGCCTCCGGGACCTCCTGCGCCGCCTGACGGTACAGCTCCAGCGCCTTTCTCCGATCCCGTGGAACGCCCTGTCCCGCCTCATACAGGCAGCCCAGATCGTACTGCCCCAGCGGCAGGCCCCGGCGGGCCGCCTCCTCGTACCAGTGAGCCGCTTGGGCGGCATCCGCCGGGCAGCCGCCGCCCTTTTCATAGCAGTATCCCAGCGCCACCGCCGCCGGGCCGTCTCCGCCCTCGGCGCTGCGCCGGAAGCAGTCAAAGGCCTTGGCCTCGTCCTTTTGGCAGCCCTTCCCCTTCTGATAGCACCGGCCCACCTGCCGCAGAGCGCCCATGTGTCCGGCCTGTGCCGCCTGCTGGTAGAGCTCCAGCGCACGGGCCGGATCCTGCCCGATGGCGTCGCCGGAGAGCAGCATATTCCCCAGGGCATAGGCCGCCCCCACATGGCCCCGGCGGGCCGCCCGGTCATAGAGATCCGCCGCCAGATAGGGGTTGCGCTCCAGCCCGACGCCGTGCTCATAGCACCGGGCCAGCGCCGCCATTCCGTTGGGATAGTTCTGTCCCGCCGCACGGCGGTACTCCTGCGCCGCCTGCTTTTCATCCCGGTCGATGCCCCGGCCGTCCTCCAAGTGCAGCCCCAGCAGGAACTGTCCACGGGCAAAGCCCTGTCCCGCCGAGGCCCGGAACAGGGCCGCCGCCTTGCGGTCGTCCTGCTCTACGCCGAGGCCCTCCCGGTACAGCACGCCCAGATTACACTGCGCCGCCGCCATACCGGACTGCGCCGCCTGACGGTACAGCTCCGCTGCACGGTGGATATCCTTCTCCACGCCACGGCCCGCCTCATAGCACAGCCCCAACTCGTTCATGGCCCGGATGTTCCCCTCCGAGGCGGCCTGCTGAAAGAGCTCCGCCGCCTGCTTCTCGTCGGTCGCTGTCCCGTGACCGTACAGATAGCACAGCCCCAGCTGCATCACGGCGTCGGGATAGCCCGTCTGCGCCGCCTGACGGAACCACTCCACCGCCTGAGGCGGCGACTGATCCACCCCCATGCCGTCGTCGTAGCAGTGACCCAGAAACAGCTGCGCTCTGGGCAGGCCCAGCTCCGCTGCCTGGCGAAACAGCTCCGCCGCACGGCGATCGTCCTTCTCCACGCCCTTTCCGGCGTGGTGCAGCACGCCCAGAGCACACAGACCCTCAGCGCTGCCGCCCTTCCCGGCCTCCTGATACAGAAGCGCCGCCTTTTTGGCATCCTGCTCCACGCCGTTGCCGAACTCATAGCACAGACCCAGCAGGAACTGCGCCCGTGGATGCCGCTGCTCCGCCGCTTGGGTGAAGAGCCGGGCCGCCTGCCCATAGTCCTTCTCCACTCCCACGCCGAAGTAGTACATGGCCCCCAGATTGCACTGTCCCTGCGCATAGCCCTCCTCCGCCGCATGGCGATAACACTGGATGGCCCGGTCCAGATCCTTCTCCGTTCCCTGCCCGTTTTCGTAGCACACGCCCAGATCGCACACCGCCGGCAGATAGCCCAGCTTGGCACTCTCCTGAAACAGTTCAAAGGCCCGCACCGGGTCACGCTCCACGCCGGTGCCGTTGTCGTGGCACACCGCCAGCCAGTACAGGGCCGTAGGGTCGTCCGGTTCCGTGCGGCTGAACCATGCAAAGGCCTTGTCCGGATCCTTCTTCACGCCGCCGGTGCCGTAAAAATAATGCAGTCCCATCTGCACCGCTGCGGCGCAGTCACCATTCTGGGCCGCCTGGCGGCAGTTCTCCAGCCGCTCCTGCTGCTCCCGCCGGTGCTGATCCGCCAGGCGCAGCATCTCCGGGGAAAAGAACACCACATCTGTCTTTTCCGGCTGCCGGTTTTGCTCCATCCGTTCATCGCTCATATAGATACGCCTCCTTCCGAGGAATTTGTCATAATAGGTAATTATACCACACGTTCCGCCGCCGCGCAAATTCCCGCAGAAAGAAAAACGCCGGGCGGTGACCCGGCATTTTATAGGGTTCTGACAGAGCGCCGGGGCGGCAAAAGCCGCCCCGGCGGATGTGATCCGACAGGCTTAAAGCTGTTTCTTTCTCCGGCCATGGGCCCGCTGGCAGGCTTTTACGATCTCCACCACGGGGATCACCAGCACCGCCAGACCCAGCGCAATCCCGTACTCCGTCCAGCTCACCGGCGTAAATCCGAAGGCGTTGGCGATGAAGGGCACCTCCAGCACCACGGTGGTCAGCAGCAGACTGCCGATCATGGCCAACCACAGCACCTTGTTGTGACTGGGCAGGCTGAACACGCTGCGCCGCTGAGAGCGCATATTGAAGCTGTGGAAGATCTCGCACATACTCATGGTCAGGAAGGCCATGGTCATGCCGTCGTCGGAGACGCCCTTGGGCATTTCGAAATACCCCACCTCCATGCAGTGGCCAATGATGTAGGAGACCAACGTGATAACGGTAATGAGGATGCCCTGATAGGCGATGTCCCAGCCCAGACCACCGGCGAAAATGCCGTCATCAGAGGGGCGGGGCGGCCGCTCCATCACGTCCGGCTCCCCCTTCTCCAGACCCAGCGCCAGCGCCGGGAAGCAGTCGGTGATGAGGTTGATGAACAGCAGATGCACCGGGTTCATCAGGGTAAAGCCCAGCAGCGTAGCCACGAACACGCCCAGCACCTCGCTCATATTGGAGGCCAGCAGGAACTGAATGGCCTTGCGGATATTGTCGTAGATACGGCGGCCCTCGCCTACGGCGCCCACGATGGTGGCAAAGTTGTCGTCGGCCAGCACCATATCCGCCACATTCTTGGTGACGTCGGTGCCGGTGATGCCCATGCCCACACCGATGTCGGCGGACTTGATAGACGGGGCGTCGTTGACGCCGTCGCCGGTCATAGCCGTCACGGCCCCCCGCTTGCGCCATGCGTTGACGATGCGGACCTTATGCTCCGGCTGCACGCGGGCGTACACGCTGTACTTCTCCACCTCCTTGGCCAGCTCCTCGTCGCTGAGGCTGTCCAGAGCGCTGCCGGTAACGGCCTGCGAGGGATCGTCCAATATCCCCAGCTCCTTGGCAATGGCCACGGCGGTATCCTTGTGGTCGCCGGTGATCATCACCGGCCGGATGCCTGCCGTGCGGCACTGCTGGATGGCGGCCTTCACCTCCGGACGCACCGGGTCGATCATGCCCGCCAGACCCACGAAGCACAAATCTTGCTCCAGATACTCCGGGCTGTCGTCCTTGGGCAGGCCGCCCTCCCACAGGCGGATGGCCGCCGCCAGCACACGCAGAGCCTTATCCGCCATGGCCTTGTTCTGCGCCAGAATTTCCTGCCGCTTCTCCTCGGTCATGGGCAGCATTTGGCCGCTCTCCTCATATCGGGTGCAGCGGCGCAGCACCTCATCCGGTGCGCCCTTGGTGTACTGAATGAAGCCGTTATCCATGCGGTGGATGGTGGACATCATCTTCCGGGAGGAGTCGAAGGGAGCCTCCGCCGCACGGGGCTGCTCCTGCTCCAGCCGGTTCTTATCCAGACCGCTGTCCACGCCGAAGCGCACCAGCGCCGCCTCCGTGGGCTCGCCCTGCACCGTGCCGTCGGGATTCTCCACGGCGTCGTTGCAGAGGGTCATAGCGGTACCCAGCAGTCCCTCCGGGCCGGTGTGCTCCACCACCGTCATTTTATTCTGGGTGAGGGTACCGGTCTTGTCGGAGCAGATGACCTGCGTGCAGCCCAGCGTCTCCACCGCCGTCAGACGGCGGATCACAGCGTTGTGCTGGCTCATCTTGGTGACACCGATGGAGAGCACCACCGTCACCACCGTGGCAAGACCCTCCGGAATGGCGGCCACCGCCAGCGACACTGCCACCATGAAGGTCTCCAGCACGCTCTCCAGCGTCAGGGAACCCGCCACCAGCAGGTCAAATACAAAGATGAACACGCAGATGGCCAGCACCATCTTGGATAGGGTGCTGCCCAACTGGGTCAGCTTACGCTGCAGGGGCGTCTCCTCCTGCTCCGTCTGGGCCAGCACACCGGCGATCTTGCCCATCTCCGTGTCCATGCCCGTGGCGGTGACCACCATGCGGCCCCGGCCGTATACCACCGCCGAGCCCATGTAGGCCATGTTCTTCCGGTCGCCCAGCGACACTTGTTCCCCGGCGAGGGGCTCCGTAAACTTGCTGACGGGGACACTCTCGCCGGTGAGGGCTGCCTCCTCGATCTTCATGGAGGCGCTCTCCAAAATGCGCCCGTCCGCCGGGACGGCGTCGCCCGCCTCCAGCAGCACCACGTCGCCGGGTACCAGCAGGCGGCTCTCCATGGTCACCTGCTGCCCGTCCCGCAGCACCTTGCAGGTGGCGGCGGTCATGGTCTGGAGAGCCTCAATGGCGGCCTCCGCCTTGCTCTCCTGCACCACGCCCAGAACGGCGTTCAGCAGCACCACCAGCAGGATGATGATGACCTCCGTAAAGCTCTCATGGGACAGGATATTGGTCACGGCGGACACCGCTGCCGCCGCCAGCAGGATCAGCAGCATGGGGTCCTTCAGCTGCTGCACGAACCGCTGAAACAAGGTCAGCTTCTCCGCCTCCTTCAGACGGTTCTCCCCGTGCTCCCGAAGGCGCTTCTCCGCCTCCTGCGCCGAAAGGCCCTGCCGGTCTGTCCGCAGGCCCTCCAGCACCTGTTCCTTTGTTTGGGTGTATTCCTTTTGCATCCAACCACTCCTTCTTCGGGGGTCCTCCCCCATCTCCATTTTACCCACCCGGCGTAACAAAAAAACTCATGCGCAGGCCGAAGCCCACGCATGAGTCTCATTCTTTCAAAGCAGTCCGGGCGCCTGAACGCCGGTTTGACGAAACTGCCTCACTCCGCAGGCTGCGAAGTGGAATTACTCCCCCAAGGTGGAAGATGTTCACTTGACTGGTACATAATATACCCATTTTGGGACCATTTGTCAAGTGGATATCCGTCCTGCTTCTGTCCACTTTGGTCGGATGTTGACAAGCTTTCCCTTTCGTGATACGATATCCTCGTAGTTTTGTCGAAATCCGGCAAAGCTATGGAGATAGAGATCACACACATAGAGAAAGGAATAGTACTTATGAATCCTATGAACAGTCTGAGCGCTCTGAGCGCCAATATGGGTGCTTTCGGCATCATCGCCACGATCCTCGCCATCATCGCCACGGTGGCGGCCTTCATTCTGGTGGTACCGGAGAGCAAGCGGGAGAAGCTGGGCCGCTTCGGCAAGTTCCTCCACGACGCCGTGAACTTTAAGTTCCTGATCGTGGAGAAGATCCTGCAGGCTCTGTACATCTTCGTGACGGCCTACCTCATTCTGTGCGGCTTCTTCATGCTGTTCATGGCCCCGGAGACTTGGACCGGCCGTCACTGGCTGGGCGGCTACGGCATCCTGCTGATGGTGCTGGGCCCCATTGCGGTACGTCTGTGCTATGAGCTGCTGATGATGGCGGTCCTGCTGCTGAAGAACGTCATCTCCATCAACCGCAAGCTGAAAAACCAGAACGAGCGCAGCGCCGACGCCGACCTGTTCGCCGTGCCGGAGCTGCACCGTACCCAGCCCTCCCAGCCCGCTGCTCCGGTGACGCCCGTGGCTCCTGCGGCTCCTGCCCAGCGGTCGACTCCCTTCCAGCCCGCTGAGCAGGCGGCTCCCGCGGCGCCCAGCTTCTGCACCCGCTGCGGCGCTCATCTGGATGAGAATGGCCACTGCCCCAACTGCGATCAGGAGTAAGCTCCTCTTGGAAAGCAGCTTATGAAATAACAGCCCCTCCGCCTTATGGCGGAGGGGCTGCTATTTTGTTGGGGTGTTTTTGTGTTTTGCCTCCGGAGGGCAGCTTTCTGCCAATAGCGGCAGAAAGTCTACCCCGTCGTGTCAGCCGATCTCCAGCCACGGTGTGGCATGGAAACCGGGACACTTCCTGGAAACCGCCTCGCTGTATCCGCCTGCGGCAGATCGGAAGAGCGTCGTGTA
>ERZ507026.855-NODE-855-length-11371-cov-11.925327_pt1 | contig 11371 bp, 8 predicted proteins | sample MGYA00512876_ERZ507026 | MGnify/ENA metagenome assembly ERZ507026 | reverse complement strand
TTGACGGCGTTGCCGATGTATTTGATATCGCTCATCTTCGGGCTTTCGCCGGTGAGCATGATGACTTCTTCGATACCCGTATCGGCGATGTTCTTACATTCGCGGTGGAGTTCTTCGTCCGTCAGGCGGGCGCGCTTGATCTTGTTGTGCGAGTTGAAGCCGCAGTAGATGCAGTAGTTATCGCAGTAGTTGGCGAAATAGATCGGCGTCAGGATGGTGATGTTGTTGCCGAAATGGCGCCGCGTGACCAGATGGGCTTTCTGGGCCATTTCTTCCAGGAACGGTGCAGCGGCCGTCGATAAGAGGGCCATGAAGTCCCGCGGGTCCAGATGTTCTTTCGACAGGGCCAGGCGGACGTCTTTATCAGTGAAGTCGTCATTGTTGAAGGAATTGCGGATGGCGACGACCTGGTCGAGCATATCCGAGTCGATGACTTCCATGCCCGGTAAATATTTCATGTGGTCGATGAGTTTGCTCTGATCGATAGTTTTAGTTTCTTCCGTCATGTTCGATTCCTCCTCAGTCTCCTAAGAATCCCGTCAGCGGATCCGAAGCCGAAGCCGTTTCGCGGACGCGGCCCAAGCCGGCAAGGTAAGCATTGCGGCCGGCACGGATGGCTTCACCGAAGGCTTTGGCCATGAGAGGCAGGTCGCCAGCCGTAGCGACGGCGGTGTTGGCCATGATAGCAGCGGCGCCCATTTCCATGGCTTCGCAGGCCTGGGACGAACGGCCGATACCGGCGTCGACAATGACCGGCAGGTCGACTTCGTCGATGAGGATCTGGATGAAATCTTTCGTCGACAAGCCTTTGTTGGTGCCGATAGGCGAAGCCAGAGGCATGATGGCAGCAGCGCCGGCGTCAGCCAGGGCACGGGCGGCGTAGAGGTCCGGATACATGTACGGCAGGACGACGAAGCCTTCTTTAGCCAAAATTTCCGTAGCTTTGATGGTTTCGTTGTTGTCCGGCAGGAGATATTTGGAGTCGCGCATGACTTCAATCTTGATGAAATCGCCGCAGCCGACTTCACGGGACAAGTGGGCGATGCGGACGGCTTCGTCGGCATTGCGGGCACTGGACGTATTGGGGAGCAGGGTGACATCTTTCGGGATATAGTCGAGGATATTGTCTTTCTGGCCGGCTTCGACGCGGCGCAGGGCCATGGTTACCATCTGGGCACCGCCTTGTTCGACAGCGGCCTTGATGAGGTCGACAGAGAATTTACCGGAACCTAAGATGAAACGCGATGTGAATTCGTGGCCGCCAAGGACCAGGGTATCTTTTTTTTCCATTGGGAAACACTCCTTTTATAATGATAGATGAGTTCATGACTGCTTTGCCGCAGGGAATCAGCCCCCGCCGACGAAGTGTACGATTTCCATGGAATCGCCGTCTTTCAAAGTCACTTTATCGTAATCCTTGCGCGATACGATATCACCGTTCAGCTCGATGGCGATGCGGTCTGTACGATATTCCTGGTCGGTCAGGTAAGCGAGCAGGTTCTGGCCGGCCGCTTCGATGTCTTTGCCGTTGATCCGTACCATGGAGGTCCTCCTTTCTCTCAAATGAAAAAAGGGTCGCACGAAGAATTACACCCAAGGTGGTGTACCCCTTCGTGCGACCCTTGTGATTCGGTCTCACTCTGCCTATGATTATAGCCTATTGTCACAAAAAGTCAACCGTTGATAATGAACTGTCTTGAGAGAAATGACCGGGGAAGACGACAAAGGCCGAAAAACTATAGTATAATAAAGTTATGATTTTACGAGAGGTGTGATCACTGCCATGGAAGAACGGATGGACTGGATGAATATTGCCCGTTATTTTTATTTGACCGACGAGCGGCTGCAGCAGATTTCCCGCGATTTTGCAGACGACATGGAACGGGCCCTGCAGGGAAAGCCGGGAGCGACCGTATCAGCCCTGAAGTCGTATGTGTCCCTGCCTGGCGGTGAGGAGCGCGGTGTCTATCTGGTCCTGGATTTCGGCGGTACGAACGCAAGGGCTGCGCGGATCCGCCTGTTGGGCCGGCACTGTTACCTCATCGAAAAGAAGGTCTGCCAGCCGCTCCGGCTGCCTGGCCAGTACGACTATCTCTCTTCGGCGACGACGGCTGGGGAGCTTTTCGATTTCCTGGCCCGCCTCGTCGGTCAGGTTGCCCATGGGCAGCAGGCCTATACCCTGGGCCATACCTTTTCCTTTGCTATAGAGCGGCAGGACCTGCGCGATGGCCGGCTCCTGTCGTGGTCGAAAGAAATTGCCGTTCCCGGTGTGGAAGGCGAATGGGTCAACGCCATGCTCAAACAGGCCCTGGCCCGTCAGGGCTTTAGGGCTGTCGAACCGGTGGCCCTGGTCAATGACACGACGGCCCTGCTGTTGTCGGCAGCGTATACGCTGGAACGGGTCCGCCTGGGCCTCGTCTGCGGGACGGGCTTCAACGCCTGCTACTATGAGCCGGCCTGGGATATGATCGTCAATCTGGAAGCCGGCGACTATGGCGGCCTCATACGCAATCGCTGGGACAAGGCAGTCGACGCCCTGTCGGCCCAGCCCGGTCAGCATCGGATGGAAAAGATGACAGGCGGTGCCTATGCAGCGGAAATCTTCCGGCAGACCTTGCTGTCTTATTTCAAGACTCGCCAGCTCCCGGTGTTTTCCACAGCCGCTATGAATGACATCATCAGCTGCGACAATGATTTGCAGTGCCGGCTCAAGATGGGCCAGCTGTGGAAGCGCATCGTGCGGCCCGATGAGATGCGGCCTGTCCGCAATATCGGCGCCGCCATTTTCGTCCGCGCTGCCCAGCTGGCCGGCGCCGTGAGCTGCGGCATCCTGCGCCATCTTTATGGCGGCGAAGCCGTTCCGGCCCAGTCCGTGGCCGTCGACGGCAGCCTCTTGGAACACGTCCGCGGTGCCTTGTTCATGATGGAAGATGCCATGCAGGCCTGCCAGAATGAAGGCGTGAGCCGGGACAAGCAGATTCCCGTCGACCCGGTACTCATCCAGGACGGCCCCTTAGTCGGCGCCGCCGTCGCAGCGGCCATGGCAGGCGAAGGCCGGTGACAGCAGGCCGGCCCACCACGAACCACGAGCCACGAACCATGAACCACTAGCCACGGCCACGTTTTTTCGGTACAATATAATATTGCAGAGATATTTCCACCATATCTGTAGTTCAGGGAAAGGAGACGGCGCCAGGTCACGATGCTGCAACTCGATAAATCTACCAGCAAACCCTATTACGTACAAATCTATGAATATTATCGCCGGGAAATCGAAGAGCACCGGATGATAGCCGGCATGCGCCTCGACTCGGTCCGTGAACTGGCCCAGGCTGCGGGCATCAGCAAGATGACCGTCGAAAAGGCCTACTACCAGCTGGCCAGTGAAGGCTACATCCTGCGCCGCCATAAGGCCCGCTATGAAGTGGCCTCCCTGGGCGGTCTGGAAGCGCGGACCGAAGAGGCTGCTGCGCCCGTATTGCGTGAAGCCAGCCGTCTCCCTGTCTATGCCTATGACTTTGCCAGTGGCGACATGGCTTTGGAACGCTTTCCCCTCGACATATGGCGGAAATATATGAATCGGATCTTATCGGAGCCAGACCGGCTGCTGGCGGCCAATGATGACCAGGGCGTCCCTGATTTGCGCCGGGCCCTGAGCCGTTACGTCTATGAAACGCGCGGTGTCCATGCAGAGCCGTCGCAGATCATCATCGGTGCCGGGACGATTTCCCTTCTCGGCGTCCTGACCAACCTGCTTCACGATAAATATGCCTGCATCGGCGTCGAAGAACCGGGCTTCCGCCTGGGCCGGGAGATTTTCCGCAACAGCGGCTATTCCATCGTGCCCATTCCCATCAGCGGCGGACTGCTCCACGTCGATGCCCTGGAAGCCAGCGGCGTCCGCCTGGTCTACGTCAGTCCGTCCCATCAGTTCCCGACGGGGACGGTCATGCCCGCCGGCATCCGCCATCGTCTGCTGCATTGGGCTGAAAAGACGGATGGACTGATCATCGAAGACGATTACGACAGCGAGCTGCGCTATTATGGCCGCCCCGTCCCGGCTTTGCAGGGCCTGGACCGCCACGGCCGCGTCGTCTACATGGGGGCCTTGTCCAAAGTATTGCCCTTTTTCATCCGCCTCAGCTATATGGTACTGCCGCCTCAGCTCATGCCCCTTTACGAACAGCGGCGCAGCCTGTTCCGCCAGGGCGCGTCGGTTCCGGAGCAGTGCGTACTGGCGGAATATATCGAGAGCGGCGAACTGGCCCGTCAGGTACGGCGCCTGCGCAAGGAATACCAGGAAAAAGGGGAGCTCTTAGGCCGGCTCTTAGTCGAAGCCTTTGGTCAGGATATCGTCGTAGGGCGGCTGGTTTCCGGCGTATACTGCCATATCCGCCTGCACAGCCGCTTATCGGAAGAAGAACTGCGCCGCCGGGCGGAACTGCAGGGCTGCCGTGTCTTGTCCATGCAGTCTTTTTATGAAACACCGTCGCAGGAAACGGATAAAGAATTTCTCCTGTCATTTTCAAAAATTCCCACCTGCAGGCTCCGCGATGCCGTAGCGGCGTTGCATGGAGCGTGGTCAGAGAAAGAAGGATACTAATGGCGAAAAGTTTGCGTTTTATTCAATGCGGGGATCTCCACTTAGGGAGCCCTTTCCATAACCTCTCCGCTATTGATGAACGGTGGCAGCGCATCGTCGGGAAAGCGCCGGTCCGGGCGTTCCAGAAAATCGTCCAGATGGCCATTGATAAACGGGTCCACGCTGTCCTCATCACCGGCGATGTCTACACCAGTGCCGATCACAACTTGACGGCACAGCTCGATTACGTGCGCCTTTTACATAAATTAGCACAGAATAACATCCAGGTCTTTGCCGTCCTGGGGAATCACGACCCGCTCGAAGCGTGGAAGGCGAAGATTCCCTTTCCGCCGAATGTCCACGTGTTTCCGACCGATGCTGTCGAACGGGTCCCCCTGGTCGTAGATGGCGAAGAAGTAGCGGCCATTTACGGGCAGAGTTATGCCAAGAGCGAACAGCGGGACAATCTGGCCTGGAAATTCAACCGCGCTGCTGGCGACCGATTTTCCATCGGCATGCTCCATACCCAGGTAGGCAGCCGGGATTCGACATATGCGCCGTGCACCCTGGAAGATTTGAAAGAATGTGGCATGGATTACTGGGCCCTCGGGCATATCCACAAGCATGAGATACTCTGCGAAAAGCCCTATGTCGTCTATGCCGGCAACCCGCAGGGCCTCGATTGTACGGAAACGGGGCCGCGGGGCTGTTATTACGTCGAAGTCGGACCGTATGGGACGACGGACCTGGAATTCATCGACACGAGCATCGTCCGCTGGGAAAGCATCGACCTCGCCATCGACGGTATCGAATCGGTGTCGGAACTGCGCGAGTCCGTCCGCTTCGCCAAGGAAAAAGTGCGCCGTGATATCGGCAAGCCGACGTTCCTGACGGTCAATTTCACCGGTTCCGGCAGTATGTACCACGTCCTCAACAATCCGGAGGCGACGCAGTACTGGCTGGAAAGCTGGCGTGAAGAAGAACAGGGGAAATACGCCTTCGTCATGGTCGAACGCCTGCGTAACCTGGCCCGTCCCAAGATGAATATGGACGAACGAAGTAAACTGCCCGACTCCGTCGGCGACTACTTGAATGTCTTCGACAAGCTGGAAAAGCTGGCTCCTGAAGAAAGGGCCAAGGCGCTGCGGGATATTCTCATGAGCCGCCCGGAATTTGAACGCCTCGGGGCCTATGGAAGGGCCCTGACGGACCAGCGCCTGCTGGAAACGTTCGAGAAAGCCAAGTGGCTGGGCGTACAGAAATTGCTGGAACATAGAAGAGGTTAAGCAGTATGAAGATTACAGAGATGCATTTGGATGATTTCGGGATTTACCATAATGTGAGCTGGAATCCGCCGGAACACGGCCTGATCGTCATGCATGGCCGCAACGAAAGCGGCAAGACGACGCTCATGAAATATGTCCGCTCCATGTTCTTCGGCTATCTGCGCGGAGACTGGAAGGGCTATTTCGGCAGCATGGGCATCCGTCGGGAAGACGGAAAGGAATACCGCATCGTCCGCAATGAAAAAGAATATTTCCTGTCAGACGGTCAGGAAAAAGTACAGGAAGAGCCAGCGAATCTGTGGTGGCACGGCCTGGACCGTCAGACGTATGATACGATTTTTGCCATGGGCCTGGAAGACCTGCAGGGCTTCAAAATCCTGTCCAATGAAGCCGTGCGCAGCCATTTCTTCAGCATCGAAGGCGGCATCGGCATGGGCCTGGCCCGCAGTGAAGTGACCAAGCATATGGGTGACCTCCTGGTCGCTTCGCCGCAGGGCAAGAAACCCATCAATGCCCTGCTCAACGAGCAGAAGGACTTCGACCGCCGCATTACCGGCATGGCCTACGATGAAGATGAATTCGCCAGCCTGCAGGAAACGGAACAGACGACGCATGAAATCGAGAACCGCATCCGCCTGGATATCGAAGAATCGAAGCAGCAGATCGAACGGATTTCCATGCCTATCGCTGCCTGGGATGTCTATAAACGCGGCCAGGACGCCATGCAGCATATGCAGGCCCTGGCCGATGTATCCCAGTTCCCGGCTGACGGCGCGCAGAAATGGGCCGAGCTGGAACAGAACATCAAGGCCATTGACGAACAGGTCCGCAAGCTCAAGGCGACGAGCCGCAAAGGCCCGGCCTTCCAGGAATCGTGGAACCGCTGGCTGGCCTGCGGCCCCCAGCTCGACGCCATGGCTCACCATGTCGGTGAATGGAAGCAGGGGCTGGAAGAGCTTTCGGACCATGAAGATAAGGAAATGGACTGGGAATTTGAAGGCACGAAACAAGCCGACCTGCTCAAGTCCTGGACCGATGGCAAGGATATTCCGGCAGCCGTCAACTGGACTCAGGGGATTTCGGCCGCCGCTGCCCTCGACCACAGTCGTCAGGATTTAGAGAAATGGCAGGCTGACAAGCCCAAGAATGTTTCCGGTGCCAGCGGCGAAGACGGTCCGGCTGAAAAGACCAAGGACGAATGGGATGTCATCGGGACGGCCGTAGCGACGATCCAGAACGTCGTCATGGAACGCCAGAAGATACAGGAACAGCTGGAATGGCTGAAGAACGAACCGGCTGGCTCGTCGAAGGCCTTTACCTTCGTCGGCATCGCTTTCCTGGTCCTGGCGGCTCTCTGCGTCGCCGCTGTCTATCTGGCTCACTTCGATTCGACCCTGGGCCTGGGCGGTGCCGCTGCCTGTGTCGTCATCGCCATCATTTCCCTGGTCCGCCAGAGTACCGGTGCCGACCGGGTTCCCCGGAAAATCGCAGAAATCGAAGGCCAGCTGGCAGGCGTCAACCGCAAAATCAGCGACTTAGCCAAAGAAGCGGAAATGACCCTCAGTACGGACGAATCGAACGAACGCTGGCTCCAGGAACTGGACGCCGTCCGCAAGCAGTATCTGGACTGGCAGACGCGGGAAACGAAGAATGCCTGGCAGAAAGAACAGAAAGTCATGTACGACGCCATTTATGAAAAATGGCAGTCCGATGGCAATACCTGCAAAAAACAGCTCCTGGCCTGTGAAACGGCCTGGGACGGCTGGCGCGATAAAAATAGTTTCAGCAAACTGGATACGGCCGATGTGGCCAAAGCCAAAGAAGCCTGGGATACGTGGCATGAAGTCACGACGGCCGCTGCCGATTGGAAGCGACGCAAGTTGGAATTGAAAGGCGCCATTTCCCGCTGGAGCGATACGGCAGAACAGATTTTCCGGGAAGTCGGCGTCAAGAAGGCCGTTTCCCCGGATACCGTCGAAGACGTCTACAAACAGTGGCAGGACATCCGCGTCCAGGCTGAAGTGGCCAAAGAACAGGACCGTCAGCAGAAAGAACGGGAAAGTCAGATTGCCAGCCTGGGAGAAGAACGGCAGCAGCGCGTCCAAGAACAGCAGGAACTGCTCAAGGCAACCGGCGCCCAGACGGAAGGCGAATTCCGCAGCAAAGTCCTGCGCTTCCGCCAGTTCCACCAGTACAAAGAAGTCTATGACCAGACGGAAGCCCATATCCGTCTCATCGCCAAGACGCCGAAAAACCTGGCCGAACTGCGCCATGAATTGAAAATCCATACCTTGAAGACCTGGACAGATGAACGCGACTACTACCAGAAAAAAATCGCCGATGCCGAAAAGAAACTGGCTGAAGTCGCAGAAAAACGAGGCAGTATCATTGAACGCCTGAGCCAGATGGCCAAGAGCGACGAATACGGCAAGCTCCTGCAGGCCAAACAGAACCGCAAGGCCGAACTGGACCGCGACGTCGACGACTGGCTGACCAATATGTACACCCAGTACATGCTGGAACAGGCCCAGGAATACTACGAACGGGTCCGCCAGCCTATCGTCATCCGCCAGGCCGGCGAATACCTCAATCTCATGACCCAGGGCCGCTATACCCTGCAGGCTAGCCTGGACGGCAAACAGCTCTTTGCCGTCGATGGCAGCCAGCGCCGCGTCCCGGAAAAACAGTGGAGCAGCGGCCTGGGCGACCAGATTTACCTGGCCATCCGCATCAGCCTGGCCATGGCCTTCTCCAAACAAATCGAACCGATGCCGCTCATCCTCGACGACATCCTCGTCCGCTTCGACGAACAGCGCCAGAAAGAAGCCATCCAGTTCCTGGCCTCGTTGGGCAAAAAAGAACAGATATTCCTGTTCACCTGCTCCGATGCCACGTTGCACCTGGCCGAAGAAGTCCAAAAACAACTGTCTGGAGAAACAGACACGATCCATCTCTTTGAAATCGAAAAAGGGACGATACGGGGAAAGGAAGGCTTATGCTAGAGTATGTAGTTCGACAAACGGCGGCCTACATGGAATCCATGCCTAAACAGATTCGCAAAAAAAGTGGTCAATTCTTTACCAGCATAGAAACAGCCCGGTTCATGGCCGGGCTGTTTGCTATCCCTGCACAGCCTGAAATTACCATATTGGATCCCGGAGCTGGCACGGGTATCCTTACGGCTGCTTTATTGGAACGTATTTCGGCAATCCCAGCTGTGGAACGAGTACACCTTATATGTTATGAAACAGATGAAAAAATCATTCCTGTTTTAGAAGATAATCTTCGTTATGTGACCGCTCATTGTTTAAAAAAAGCTGACTATGAGCTCCGCACTTTGAATTATATTACAAGCCAGGAAAATGCTTTCAATGGAGGCCTGTTTCCAGAATCAGGCATCACTTGCGACCTCTGTATTGGCAACCCGCCGTATATGAAAATCGGAAAAGATGCGCCTGAAGCTAAAGCCATGCCGGCAATTTGTTATGGTGCTCCTAATTTATATTTTCTCTTTGCGGCTATGTCGTTATTTAATGTCCGTGACGGCGGAGAAATGGTTTACATCATTCCCCGTTCTTGGACAAGTGGCATGTATTTCAAGCGCTTTCGCCAATATTTATTCAGCCATGGTGTGATTGAGCAGATTCACTTGTTTACCAGTCGGGATAAGGTCTTTGATACCGAACAGGTATTGCAAGAAACGATGATTGTCAAGATACGGAAACAGCGTCAGGTTCCTTCGGATATATTGGTCACTTCTTCTGAAGCTAATTGTGATTTCCGTCATTTACAGCAGATTTCATTGCCTTATTCGGATGTAGTTTCCGGATCGGACCAGTATGTCTTTTTGATGACTAATCATCGGGAAGTAGACGCTATCTGCTTGTTAAACACATTTCCCTATACCCTGCCAGATTTCGGTATGAAAATGAAAACGGGATTGACTGTTGATTTTAGGGAGAGGGAGTCTTTGCGGAATACTGAAGTCGATGGGGCCGTACCGCTCTTTTTTGCCCAGCATATACAAAACGGTCATATTTGCTTTCCGATTGGTAAAGAAGGGGAATATTTAGTACCATCCCGGAAAAGTTTGGTACAGCCTAATACTAATTATTTGTTTATCAGGCGGTTTACGGCAAAGGAGGAAAAGCGCCGATTACAATGTGGTATTTATTTGGCAGAACAATTTCCGCAATATCAGACCATAAGCACGCAGAATAAAATCAATTTCATTGATAATGCGGACCATACATTGTCTAAAGATGTAGTATATGGGCTATATGTTTTGTTCAATTCTACCCTTTATGATGTATATTACCGGGTACTCAATGGTTCTACGCAGGTCAATGCTACAGAAATCAATCATATGCCTGTTCCAGCTATTTCGATTATTGAAGAACTAGGGCGAGCATTGTTGAAGCAATCCGATATAACAGAAAAAACGTGCAATCAGATCTTGGAGGGATTTTTACATGGGAAAAATCAGCGAAGCTCAAGCCATTCTTAGAGCTATTGGGATGCCCGAACGCCAGCAAACGCCTATTTGTGCGTTGAGTTTGCTGGCTTTGGCTCATATACGGCCTGATGATGACTGGTGTCAGGCTAGCAATGAGTGGATTCGTATTCACGATATAATTCAGTTCGTTAATCTGAATTATGAAGTTGATTATGCAGAGAATAGTCGGGAAACGTTCCGAAAGCAGGCTATGCATCATTTTCGCAATGCCGCTTTGATTGAAGATAATGGAAAAGCGACGAATAGTCCCAACTATCGCTATCGGTTGACTCAGGAAACAGTCCGCCTTTTGCAGACTTTTCACACCGACTTATGGGAAAAATCTTTGAAAGAATTTACTGATGTTCACGAATCACTGATTTCCATTTACGCATCGAAAAAAAAACGTTCAGAAAATGCCAGTCATGATTAATGAGACGGCCTATACTTTTTCACCAGGTAAGCATAATGCCTTACAAAAAGCTATCTTGGAAGAATTTGCACCGCGCTTTGCACCAGGGGCTATTTGCTTGTATGTTGGTGATACGACTAATAAAAACTTAGTGGAAAACCAGACGTTACTGAAACAATTAGGAATTGCTCTGACAGAACATGATAAGTTGCCCGATGTCATCCTGTATTGCAAGGACGTCGACTGGATTTACTTTGTTGAAGCCGTGACCTCCGTGGGTCCTATGAGTCCTAAACGCTTACAAGAATTGGAAGCTATGACTCAGCAGGTCACGAGCGGGAAAATCTATGTTACCGCTTTTCCTGATGTAACCGTCTACAAACGTTTTGTGGCGGACTTAGCTTGGGAAACCGAAGTTTGGATTGCCGATGAACCAGATCACATGATTCACCTTAACGGCAATCGGTTTATGGGGCCGCGTTGAATTTATAAAAGGGGCTGTCGCACGAAGAATTTTGTCATCATGCGAGGCCCCGTTTACTTTATAGTTTGTAGCACAGAGTTTGTAGTTTGCAGAGAAAACCTTTAAATTTAAA
>ERZ507026.849-NODE-849-length-11457-cov-7.644536_pt1 | contig 11457 bp, 9 predicted proteins | sample MGYA00512876_ERZ507026 | MGnify/ENA metagenome assembly ERZ507026 | reverse complement strand
GCGGCGGAGCCGGGTTGGCCTTGCCGGCCTGAATCTGGAGCTTGAGAAGCGCCGATACTTTCTTTTCTTTAGCCATAGTTATGGTCTACTTTCTATAACGCGGTACATTCGGTCGCCGTTGCGTTGCCTACCATGCGGCGTGACGTTGCAACAGTCTCCTCCCGCAACTTATATCGCTGTGCTGTGCTAGCGGGTCTCCCCTCCAGACACAAGCTTTCCTATTATGCGTGTTCCGCGGGACAACATTCCCGACTCCGGTCTTCACAAGACGAGGGGTCGGAGAGCGTGCCGGCAGCACCGGCATGGCATGGAACCTTACGCTGCTGAAAACACAAAACGCACACGAAGGCAAGGTGCACCGAGGGAAGGCGTACGAAAGTACGTCAACCGAGGAGCAACGCAGCCAGCGTGTGCGTTTCGTGTTTTCAGGCGAGTTTTTCGACTTGGTTAAAGTCAAGCTCCACCGGCGTATCACGGCCGAAGATGGACACGAGAACGGTGAGCTTCTGAGTGGTGGGCTCGACGTCGGAGACGACGGCGGGCATGGTGGTGAAGGGGCCGTCGGTGACGGTAACCTGATCGCCAACAGCGTAGGAGACCTCAAGCTTGCGCTTCTTGGCCGCGGCAGGCTTGTCGCCGGCCTTCTTGAGGGCTTCGGAAGCGATCATCGGAGCCATCATGGAGACGACTTCCTTACGGGAAAGAGGAGCCGGATCCTTGGTCGGGCCGACAAAGCCGGTGACGCCTTCGGTCTCACGGACGATACGACGGGCTTCCTCATCGGGCCACATACGAATCAGGACGTAGCCGGGGACGCGCACGCGGGTAAGAACCTTCTTGCCCTTTTCGGTATGCTTTTCGACTTCTTCCATGGGGACTTCAATCTGGAAGATTTTGTCTTCCAAACCGAAGCTTTGGACACGGGATTCGACGTTGGTCTTAACGCGCTTCTCGTAGCCGGAATAGGTGTGAAGCACATACCACTTGCCTTCGAGGGTGCGCAGCGACTTGGAGAATTCGTCGACGGCGGCCTGACCGGCGTCGACGGGCTCGTCGGATTCGTCGGCAGCGTCTTCGGAGGAATCAGCCGGTTCTTCCTGGCCATCGTTTTCGGTTTCGACGGACGGCACGGCCTCTTCGACAGGGGCTTCGGTCTCTTCGGTGGCTTCGACTGGCGCTTCCTGCGGTTCTTCCGTGGCAGCAGCCGCCTCGGCGTTGTTCTCAACGTCAGGCAACGCATCAACGTTTTCGAAATTCACTTCATCACTCATGCGTCAGTCACCTTTAAGTTCGCGTTCGTAGTAATAACGATCAGCCAAACACAAGCAAAACAAGCTTGCCCAGGCCGTAATCCATGCCTGTAACCAAGGCCATTAGCAGCAGCACAAAGATAGCCACGGCCAACGACCAGAAGAACAGCTCCTTGGCAGTTGGAGTCACCACCTTGCGAAGTTCGTCGATGATCTGCTTGATGAACAAACCGATGCGCATGAAAATGTTGGGCTTCATGACTTTTTCAGCCTTGTTTGCCTTAGCCATAATCATCCTCTTCGTTCAGGTGCTGTCAGGAAAACTTGGCAGGGAAGGCGGGACTCGAACCCACAACCTACGGTTTTGGAGACCGTTGCGCTACCAATTGCGCCACTTCCCTAGGTGAACCTCCGCCATGGAATCGTCTCTTTTCAGAGAACGCTTCGCCTGACGAAAACCGCCAAGTCGATACCTTAGCAGGAGGTTGCGATTTAGACAAATCGAGCACGCATAACACGGCTTCCCGCGCGTGTCACGCTTCGACGTAGGCCTTCATACGCCGCATGCCTTCGGCCAGCTGATCGTCGGCAAGTGCATACGAGAATCGCAGATAACCGGGGGCTCCGAACGCTTCGCCGGGCACAGCGGCCACATGCGCCTCATCCAAGAGCGCCGCGGCGAATTCGCTGGAGGAATGCGAAACGGTGCCGTTGGGACCGAGCGGCTTCCCCAACAGCGCGGTGATGTCGGCGAACGCGTAGAACGCGCCGGTCGGAGTCGGGCAGTTGACGCCAGCAATACCGTTCAACGCCGCGACGATAGCCTGACGGCGGGCATCGAAAGCCTCACGCATCTCATACACGGCGTCCAGAGAACCGGACACGGCCTGAATCGCGGCACGCTGGGAGATGTTGTTCACATTGGAGGTCATATGCCCCTGCAGCTTGGAAGCGGCCTTGGCAACCTCGACGGGGGCGATCATCCAGCCGACGCGCCATCCGGGCATGGCATAGGTCTTGGCCACACCGTTGAGCACCAGCAGCTGGCCACGCACTTCAGGCACCGCAGCGCCGATATAGGTGGTCTTGGCACCGTCATAGTTCAGATGTTCGTAAATCTCGTCGGAGATGACCCAGATGTGATGCTCGATGGCCCATTCGCCGATCGCCTTGACCGTTTCCGGCTTCCACACGGCACCGGTGGGGTTGTTCGGCGTGTTCACGATGATGGCCTTCGTGCGCTCGGTGCGTGCGGCCTCGATGGCTTCGATGGATGGCTCGAACCCGCGATCGGCACCGGCGAACACCTCGACGGGTACACCGCCGGCCAGTTTCACGGCCTCCGGATAGCTGGTCCAGAACGGGGTCGGGATAATGACCTCATCACCCTCATCGAGCAGAACCTGGAAGGATGCGTATACAGCCTGCTTACCGCCATTGGTGACGACAACCTGGCTTGGATCCACCTCATAGCCGGAATCACGCAAGGTCTTGCGGGCGATGGCCTCGCGCAGTTCGGGCAGGCCCGGGGTGGGAGTGTAGCGATAGTTCTTCGGATCCTGCACCGCTTCGGCAGCAGCCGCCACAATGGGGGCAGGCGTTGCGAAATTCGGTTCGCCGGCGCCGAAGCCGATAACGTCGATTCCGGCGGCTTTCATAGCCTTTGCCTTGGAATCAACGGCGAGGGTGGCGCTTGGCGCCACATGATTAATACGGTCGGATAGTCTTTGCCAATCAGCCATAGTCATGGTTGCCATGCTAGACCCTGCGGAAGAGAAAAGGAACACCTAGGAACGCAGCTACTCACAATGTGAATGAGACGAATGCCGCGGGAAAGCGCATGCCCGGCACAGGCAATCATGCGGCAATACGAAAACCGCCACTTGCCACAGTCAGGCAAGCGGCGGAAACGTCAGACAAGCACAAGATTGTCGCGATGCACTAGCGGATGCGCGTATTCCTCGCCCAGGAACCGCTTGAGCTGAGCGGTGTTGCGCCCCAGCATCTGCGGAATCTCCTCCGAATCGAAACCGGCCAGTCCTTTGGCCAGATGGTTGCCGGCCTCATCGTCGATCCATACGGCGTCGCCCGCGGAGAACCCGCCACGCACCTCCACGACGCCGGCGGCCAACAGACTCGCCTGACCGCCACGCACCGCTTGCGCGGCACCTTCATCGGCCACCAGCGTACCAAACGGGTGCGCAGCGAAACCGATCCATAGACGACGCGACGAGCCACGGTCCTTGATCGGTGCGAACACCGTGCCGACGGGATCGCCCATCATAGCCGGACCGGCGTTCGCCGCACAGGTCAAAACGGACGGAATACCGGATACTGCGGCCACGCGTGCGGCCTCCATCTTGGTGACCATGCCGCCAGTGCCGACGTTCGAGCCGCTGCCACCCACTTCGACCCTGCTCAGCGCGTCCTCGACATTCGGCACATAGGCGATACGCTTGGAATCCGGCTGCGATGGCGGCGCCGTATACAGCGCATCCACGTCGGTCAGCAGCACCAACGCGTCGGCGACCACGATATTCGCGATAAGCGCGGACAGACGGTCGTTGTCGCCAAAACGAATCTCGTTAGATGCCAGGGAATCGTTCTCGTTGATAATCGGCACAGCGCCGAGATCGAGAAGACGATCCAAGGTGCGCCGCACATTACGGTATTGCTGCGGTTGCATGGTGTCGGACGCGGTAAGCAGAATCTGGCCGACACGCAGGCCGTAGCGGGCGAATGCGGTTTCGTATTGAGCCATCAGCAGACCTTGCCCGACAGCCGCGCACGCCTGCTGATCGGCCACGTCGGTTGGCCGGGAACTGAAACCCAGCGAGCCGAAGCCGGCGGCGATGGCGCCGGACGATACCAGCACCACTCGCCCACCCATCAAACGCACGCGTGCCAAAGCCGCAACCAACGCATTCAACCGCTCGGGATCAAGATGCCCGGAAGATGCGGTCAACGAGCTGGAACCGACTTTAACGACGATGGTCTGCGCTTCGGCAATCGCCATGCGCACCTCGGCCTGCGATGGAGTGATCATACGCCTATTCTTCCACGCCTTCGCCGCGCCCGAACAGGCTCGTCTCATCGTGGCGGTCGTCGTCCACGCTCGGATCGGCCCAATGGCCGGCCTTGCGCTCCGCCATCATGGCCTCACGCACGGCTGCCTTGGCGTCCATCATCTCGTGGTATTCACGACGGCGCTCGGTATTGGTACGACGATGTGCACGCCCCTCATCCTCGTCCAGTCGCAGATCCTTGCCTCGAGCACCCAGCTGAGTGCCGTCCAGCATCTCCGCGCCCGCGGCGATGGTCGGATCCCAATCGAAGGCAACGGCGCGATCGCCATGGCCGATACGGATCTCATCGCCGGCATGTGCGCCCTTGCGGCGCAACTCGTCTTCCACGCCAAGCTTGGCAAGACGGTCGGCCAGATAGCCCACGGCCTCGTCATTGTCGAAATTGGTCTGCTGCACCCAGCGTTCCGGCTTACGACCGGTGACCTCGAACCAGACATCGCCATTGCCAAGCTCCTTACGCTCGATGGTGAAATCGAGCGCGGTGCCACGTTCATCGGTGCTGCGGCGGCGACGGCCGGCATGCTCCAACGGCTTGATCACCACGCGAGCAGCCTCTTCCTCGCTTTCCCGCTTGGCGATCTCGCCACGCATCTCGTCGACCATCTTGGCCAAAGCGAAATTAAGCTCCTTCAGACCCTCATGCGACGCAGTGGAGATGATGAAGGTCTTCATGCCGCGCTTTTCGAATTCAGGGCGTACGAATTCCGCCAGTTCCTTCGCCTCCGGCACGTCGACCTTGTTGAGGATGACGATGCGCGGACGTTCGGGGATCGGAATGGCACCCAACGGCAGTTCCAAGGACCCCGCGTATTCGGCGAGCTCCTTTTCGAGCGCCTCATAGTCGCTGACCGGGTCACGGTCCGGTTCCAGCGTCGCGCAATCGATCACATGCGCGATGATCTCGGTGCGTTCGATGTGGCGCAGGAACTCCAGGCCAAGGCCCTTGCCCTGGGAAGCGCCCGGGATCAGGCCGGGGACATCGGCGATCGTATAGCGCGTATCGCCTGCGACGACCACGCCGAGATTCGGCACCAGCGTGGTGAACGGATAGTCGGCGATCTTCGGCTTGGCCGAGCTCATCGCCGCGATCAGCGAGGATTTGCCGGCGGAGGGGAATCCCACCAGCGCCACATCGGCGATGGACTTCAATTCCAGAATCACATCGCGTTCCTCACCAAGCTCGCCAAGCAGGGCGAAGCCCGGGGCACGACGGGTGCGGTTGGCCAGTGCGATATTGCCCAGGCCGCCTGCGCCGCCTGCAGCCGCAACGAAACGATCACCCTCATGACGCAGGTCGGCAAGCTGCTCACCGGGATGCTTGGGCTGGCCTTGCGGGCCGCGAGCGGTGAAAATCACCGTGCCGCACGGCACCGGAAGAATCAGATCGTCGCCCTTCGACCCGTCCTTGTTGTCGCCCAGGCCCATAGTGCCGCCCGGAGCCACACGATGCGGCATGAAACGGTAATCCAGCAAGCTGGTCGCATTACGGCTGGCCACGAAGATCACGGAGCCTCCATCGCCGCCATTGCCGCCATTCGGCCCGGCCAGAGGCTTGTACTTCTCACGACGGATGCCGGCGGAACCGTTGCCGCCGTCGCCGCCCTTGACATGGACGGTTACTCGATCCACAAAATCACTCATTATTGTTGCCTTTGCTCAAGTCTGCTTACCGCGACCCGATCAGGCGTACGCCATCTGTCGCGTTGGGAAAGTATTGGATTTGCTGGGATGCAAGTACAGAAAAAGCCGCGTCCATAGGGCGCGGCTTTCCTGTAAGCGTATTCGCGTGCTCAGGCGGCGATAACGTCGACGACCTTGCGATCACGACGGACGCCGTACTTCACGGAGCCGTCGGTGAGAGCGAACAGGGTGTGATCCTTGCCCATGCCGACGTTCTGGCCCGGGTGGAAGTTGGTGCCACGCTGGCGAACGATGATGTTGCCGGCGACAACGGCTTCACCGCCGAACTTCTTCACACCGAGGTACTGAGGCGATGAATCGCGACCGTTACGCGAGCTGGACGCGCCCTTCTTATGTGCCATGATTGGTTCCTTTCGACTCTGATTAAGCTACTGCCAAATCTCAGGCGATCGCCGTGATCTTGACGGCGGTCAGCGGCTGACGGTGACCCTTGCGACGAGCAACGCCAGTCTTGTTCTTGTACTTCTGGATGTTGATCTTCGGACCCTTGGCCTCATCGTCAACAACCTCAGCCTTGACGGAAACCTTGGCCAGATCAGCGGCAGCCAGAGTCACCTTGGCGCCATCGACTACGAGCGCGACCGGGAACTCCACGGTATCGCCCTTCTTAGCGTCGAGACGGTTAACAAGGATAACGTCACCGACCTCGACCTTTTCCTGATGGCCACCGGCCTTCACAATCGCGTACATAATCGTTCCTTTATTTTCTTGGGAAAGCTTCCTTGCCTGGCATCTCGGATAGCACCGAGCTCACGGCCAGACACCAGCAAACTAATTTACACGGGTACATGGACTAACGCAAGTCGTGTCAAGCGCGACACGCACGGTAGCGCAAATCCGGTACAAGCGTCACTCCTCGTCCTGCTCCGCATTGTTCGCAGCCACTGCGGCAGCGGCGATCTGCGCCAGCTTGGCCTTCACCGCCGGCGAGGAACCCTGCGGTTCGGGAGCCGGAGTGGTGCCATGACCATGCTTGTTCGTCTTGACGAACGGATCGCCGCCACGCATGGCATACGGATCGTCGTATTCGGCGCTGACGGTGGGCTTGTCGTGCAGAATGAAGCCGCGCCCCTTGCAGGTCGGGCATTCCTCGGAGAACGCCTCGACCAGACCCTGGCCGATGCGCTTACGAGTCATCTGCACCAAGCCCAGCGACGTAACCTCGGCCACCTGATGCTTGGTGCGATCACGCGCCAGGCATTCCACCAGACGACGCAGCACCAGATCACGGTTCGCGGGCATCACCATATCGACGTAATCGATCATCACCATGCCGCCGATATCACGCAGCCGCAGCTGGCGGGCGATCTCCTCGGACGCCTCCAGATTGCACCGGGTGACGGTCTCTTCCAGCGACTTGCCGCGGCCGATGAAACGGCCGGTGTTCACATCGATGGTGGTCATGGCCTCGGTACGGTCGATGACGATCGAGCCGCCGGACGGCAGGTACACCTGACGTTCCATGCCCTTGCGCAGCTGGGAATCGATCTGCCACTTGTCGAACACGTCCTTGCCTTCGTGCTCGGCCGGATCCCACTTCTCCAGTTTGGTTTTCAGATCGGGGGCCATGGTGTCGAGGTATTCCTCGATACGCTCGTAGACCTTGTCGCCCTCGACGATGAGCTTGGTGAAGTCGTCGTTGAAGATATCGCGCACCACGCGAATGGCCACATCGGGCTCGCCCTGCAGCAGCTTCGGACGCTTGCCGTGCCAGAACTCCTCACGCTTGGCGTTGATGCGTTCCCACTGGCGGACCAGGCTTTCCAGATCCTTGACGATGGCGTCTTCGGAAGCGCCCTCGGCTGCGGTACGGATGATCACGCCCATATCCTTCGGCGCAACCTTCGACACGATGTTCTTCAAACGGCTGCGCTCACGTTCGCTCAGCTTGCGGCTCACGCCGGTCATGCCGCCGGACGGCACCAACACCAGGAAACGACCCGCCAACGTGACCTGCGAGGTCAGACGAGCGCCCTTGTGCCCGATCGGGTCCTTGGTGACCTGCACGAGCACCGGATCACCGCTCTTGAACGCAAGTTCGATGCGCCGCGGCTGGCCTTCAAGACGCGCGGCATCCCAGTTCACCTCGCCGGCATACAGCACGCCGTTACGAGCCTGGCCGATGTCGACGAACGCGGCCTCCATGCTCGGCAGCACGTTCTGCACACGGCCGAGATAGATATTGCCGACCGTCTGCACTTCCTGGATATCGGACACGTAATGCTCAACGAGCACGTTGTCTTCCACCACGGAGATCTGGGTGTGCTTCTCCTTTTCACGCACCACCATGAAACGCTCGACGTTCTCGCGGCGCGCAAGGAAATCCTGCTCCATGATCTGGGACTGGCGGCTGCGCTCACGGCGATTGTCGCGACGGCGCTGCTTCTTCGCCTCAAGACGCGTGGAGCCTTCCACATCGGTGATCTCGTCGATGTACTGCTGCTTGCGAGAACGGCGGGTCAGCGGCTGATCGTCTTCGGAACCCTGCTCGGACTTGTTGCGGCGACGGCGACGGCGACGGGTAACAGTCTCACCTTCATCCGCATCATGCTCACGGTCGAAACGGGTCTCATGCTCGTCGCGCTCATCACGGGAATCACGCCCGTCACGTTCGGAACGGGATTCGTCGGAACCCTGCTCGGACTTGCTGCGACGGCGACGGCGACGGCGAGTGGAACGCGGCTCCTCTTCGGCGCCCTCCTCCTCGTCGATCGGACGATAGCTGATGTCATCGAGCTCGAGGTCCTCCTCGATCTGCTCGACTTCGGCGGCGGCGCGACGCTCCTGCGCGTTCAACCTGCGATTGCGGCCACGACGCGACGACGTCGACTCACGCTCGTCATCCGCACGCCCGTCACGGCCGCGCTCATTACGTTCATCGTCACGCCCGCCATGGCTTTCACGCGCTTCGTCAACATCACGGGGCTCGCGATCGTCACGGGACTCGCTGCGGTTACGGCGGCGACGGCGAGTGGAACGCTCTTCGCGATCCTCACGATCTTCGCCGCTGCCGCGATCGTCGAGATCGCCACGGCCATCGCCCGAGGCGCCGCCTGCAGGAATCACAGGCTCCTGGAACAGCAACGACGTCATCGGACGAGACGCGTGCGTGCGTGCTGCATGCGGCGTGGAGGAAAACAGCTCTTCGGCGATCTTGCTGGCGCGCGCATCCACGTCGGAGTCAGACGCGGAGGACGAACGACGGCGAGTGAGCGGAGCGCTTTCCTTACTGGACGCGGTCGACGCCGATTCGTCGCCGATATGACGGCGGCGACGGCGAGCCGGCTGCTCTTCGGTGGCCTCGCTATGCGCAGGCGCAGCGATCTTAGGCTCTTCGAACAACGGTGCAGAATGATCCTCCACCTGAAGTTTGAGCGAAGCTCCAGCGGCACCGGTGTCACGAACGACGCGGCGGCCTCCACGACGACGACGGGCAGGGGTTACGGGCGATTCGGTATGCTGAGCCTCGGATTCTCCGAGCTCACCCTTGTTCACAATGGGCACAATGCTCCTTGCAGACGCGCTGCATCGCGTCGGCTCTCAGGCCCCGCCGGCCTCTCACACCACGCTCTCACCGTGGCCGCGCATCAATTGCTGCTAACGGGGCAATTCCAGTCAAAGTCTGTCTGCCCAGTGGCGGACACCGGCGCTTGCACGGGAACACGATCCAAGTGCAAGGGGATCAACGCCATCTGGCACGTAGGCGGTTTGCAGAACCACCACTCTCCAGTATGCCACAACTGAAGACCGGCCGTGTCGAAAACAGGCATACGGATTATACATGCATCGGCAAAGCCGACATCTTCACAGCCGGTCGGAAAGCATGCACGCCGCAGACGGCATCGACTATCTGAGCCAATCCTCCAGCAGATCAGCCATCAGCACCAGATCGGACTCCGGCAGCTGCTCATCATGCTTATGTGCCAGCAACGGGCTTCCCGCACCAAGATTCACGGCTGGGATACCCAGAATCGCAAAACGCGCCACATCGGTCCAGCCCAGCTTGGCCAACGGGTCACGCCCCGTACGCTCCTTCACCAGCTTGACCAGCGAAGCGGCCAACGGCGACTCCAGACCAGGGCGAGCGGACGGGGACTCGTCCTTCATCTCAATGCCGAACCCCTCGAACACGCCGCCAGTGGCCTTATGCTCGCCATTGCCCAATTCGGCGCCGGCATCCGCACCCATCATCAGCGCCTTCGCCTCAGGCAGCGTCTTATCGGGCGCAAAGCGGTAGTTCACATGGATACGGCACCAATCCGGAATCACATTCGTGCCATTGCCGCCGGAGATCAGCGTGGCATTCAAGCCCTCCTGATACGCCAGACCATCCACTTCGACGCACTTGTTCTCATACGCGTTCAACCGGTTCAGCACCTCGGCCGCGTCGTGGATGGCATTATGCCCCATCCATGCGCGAGCGGAATGCGCGGCCACGCCATGCAGCACCACGTCAAAACGCATCGTGCCGTTGCAGCCGCCTTCAATGCCGCAATCGGTCGGCTCACCGATAATCGCAAAATCGCCGGTAATCCAATCGGGATGCGCTTCGACCACCTTGCGCAGACCGTTCTTCTCGGCTGCGACCTCCTCGTGATCGTAGAACACGAAGGTCAGATCGACCTTGGGATCGGTGAGCGTCGCGGCCAGATACAGCATCACCGCATCGGAACCCTTCATATCGGTGGCGCCACGCCCCCAGATCACACGCTCGCCCGGATGCGCGGCGGCGACATCCTCACGAATCAGCGGATCGCCTGGTTCCAGCCACTTCGGCGGGAAATTGTCGATAACCGGCACAGTGTCGAGATGACCGGCCAGAATCACACGGTGCTCCCTGCCGAACGCAGTGCTGGCAACCAACGTGTCGCCGTGGCGACGAACCGTCAGATGTGGCTGCCGCTTAAGGAACGCCTCGACCGCATCGGTGAGCGGCCCTTCCTCATCGCTGACGGAAAAGACGTTCATGATCTGGTCCATCAAGGTGTTCAGCGCTTCCTGCTTGCCCGCAGCGGCATCAAATCCAATCTCATATTCGCTCATGCGTCTCATTATCCGCCAAAGCGGACATGCGTACGGCATACGGACGCTGTTTTGAGATAAAACGGCTGGCGACCACCCAGCCGTGCCACACTTGAGGGTTGATCGTCATGAGGGTTGATCGTCAAGAGATCAGGAGAGGAACAGGAATATGCCGGGTCTACTCAGCGCGATGGAAGGTTTCTGCGTCATCGGTATCGTGATCGCCACCGGCTACATCGCCGCACGCATGCGCATCGGAGGACCGACCGCGCAGATGGTGCTCAACAGATTCAGCTTCTTCGTATCAAGCCCGTGCCTGATGTTCGCCATTCTCTCCAAGGAAAAGATCTTCGAGATCTTCCACTCCTCCATCATCGTCGCGTTCTTCTCGGCGGTGC
>ERZ507026.824-NODE-824-length-11712-cov-4.637042_pt1 | contig 11712 bp, 7 predicted proteins | sample MGYA00512876_ERZ507026 | MGnify/ENA metagenome assembly ERZ507026 | reverse complement strand
TCCCAGTTCATAAGAGGCTCGCCGCCAAAGAAATCCACTTCAAGGTTCCTTCTAAATCCTGAGTTTGCAACCAGAAAATCCAGAGACTTCTTTGCCACCTCAAGCGACATCAGGGCTCTGTCTCCCTTATATTCTCCCTCACCTGCAAAACAATATCTGCATGCAAGGTTACAGTCATGGGCTATGTGCAGACACAATGCCTTTACAACTGTCTTTCTCTTCTTAAAATCTATAATATAATCTTTGTATACATCATCTGTAAATAACGTTCCGTCCTCTACCAGCTGGGCAACCTCGTCATATGCCTCTGCGACATCTGCGCTGTCGTACTGTGACAGGGCTTTAATAATCTGCTCTTTATCCTTCTCTTCATATAAAGAAATAATATCATAGACAAGATCGTCTACAACATGCACAGAACCACTACAGACATCAAGCACTATATTATAACCATTGTTCTTGTACTGATGAACCATAATTCTCCTTCAACAAAATCCGCGCATTTCTTGCAATCCACTCAGGATCTCAATAAATATACACGAATTATAATCTTCCAGACACCACACACGGTATCCCTTATACACGCACTAAAGAGGACTGTCATCATAAACGACGGTCCCCTTTAGCTGATCAAATACAAACTGTTACAAATTACTTGTTGTTAACATTCTCACAGCTCTGATTACCAACTGTGCATGATGTCTTACAAGCTGACTGGCATGATGTCTGGCACTCGCCGCATCCACCCTTGACCATTGTATTCTTCATAGTCTTATTTGTGAGTGTCTTAATTCTCTTCATTCTAGATACACCTCTCTTTTTATGTCATATACCGCGATTATAACATAAAGATATATAAAGTAAAAGAGTTTTTTCAGGCCAACATAGCCCCAAGCATGCCGCCGGCGACACACATTACACACTTAGTTATGCGGGGTACCAAAGTTCCCGCTTCAGCTCCTCCCACGATTGCGGACAGTGCCACAGCTATAAGTATGTACGTAAATCCAAATAGCGCACCCCACACAAACTTCTTCTCCTGAACCTTTTTTCCCGTTACAAAGCCCCCCAGGAACGTCGCAAATATGTATACTGCCGTTATCAGTCCGCTCAGAACCGTATCACTTATCCCCACTTTATAAACCACGACTGCAACTGCAAACAGCAGAATAATCGTGATCAGATAGGATATTATAAGTCCCTTCAGCACACCAAGCATTTTCTGTCCTGCCACTACAAAACCACCATTTATTTCTTCATTATATAAATATGTCATCATGCACGGATTTATTAGTATAAAAATATGAAAAAGACGGTCAAACCTTTTCAGATCTGACCGTCTTCAATCTTTTATGTCTTTTTTAAAACAGACTACATATATCCTTGATATCGTAAAACGTCTGATCAGCATGCTGCTCTGTGATATCGTTTGGCTTTATAAGATCTACCACCATCACGGTATAAAGTCCTGCAGTGTCCGCTGATATAACTCCGTTTACTGAATCCTCAACAGCAACTGCCTCTGCCGGTGATACTCCGAGCTTTTCACACGCCCGGATATATATATCTGGATCAGGCTTGCCCTTGACTATCTCGTCGCCACAGACCATCTCATCAAAGAAATCAAGAATACCAACATCTGAAAGTCTCTGCATCGCCCGTTCTCTGCCTGTGGATGTGGCTAGAGCGATCCTGACGTCCCTATCCTTCAGAAATCCAAGTGTCTCTGCTACATGATCTTTTATATCAATTCCATGTTCTGCAACGTATTCATCGAACAGATCCATAGTCCTCTGACGAAATGGAAGATACTCAAAATCCTCACCCATTATATCTTTGAATACACGGGCATTGGTGGTTTTATTGCCGCCGGCAACCCGGTCGCACACACGTTCCATATCATCTTCCGAAATACCAATGTTCACACCGTTTTTCTTCCAGCACAACCGGTATATCCGCTCTGTGTCCACCAGCACGCCGTCCATATCAAACACTACTGCTTTATACATTCACCGTCTCCTGTGATCTTATTTATGCTGCACTTTTCTTCTTTCTCTTTCTGCCTGCTATTATGACAAATATCAGCAGTGCTACGAGAAGGATCGCTGCTATTATTATCAGTATCAAAGCGACTGATGAGATCTTCTCGCTGAGCTTGAATGTGAATACAGCTCCAGTCTTTTCATCAACCGTGGATGAGATATTTCCAGCCTTATCTGTAGCTGTTACTTCTATTGTATATGAATCATACTCCTCCACATGCATCTTGTACTGATTGTTGCTCTTGTACTGAGCAGGATCGATGGTATTGCCGTTTATCACGATCGATGTGATCTCATCTTCCTCGTTCTCAAGTCCGATCGTCATGTCAAATGGCTCTCTGACTGTCTCGCCATCCTCCACACCGCTTATTATGATTCTCGGTGCGGTTCCATCATATGTAAATCCAAACTCCTGGCTGGTCTCGTGTCCAACCTCATCAGTTGCCTTTAATGTTATCTTGTGGTATCCGTCTTCCATGTCCGAGAAATCGATGAAATCGACTCCATCCATCTTGACATTTACATCGAATACCGATGTATCGTTTACATTCCAAAGTGCATCGTATCCTGAGTTCAGGATATCCGCAAAATCATCTGCATTGAGAAGTACGCTTCCATCCTCACCTGCAGTTGACTTAGCCATGAGGCTGAGAAGCTTTGATGTGGACTCTATCGTAGGTGCTGTGTTGTCCACGGTGAATACGATGTTGTAATCATCCGTCTTATTTCCAAGCTCATCCTGGGCTGTGACTGTTATCTCGTATACACCATCCTCATCAAATCTCTGACTTCCTGTACTCACAGCTGATGAGTTGCTGTAATTTGTGAAGCTCGATGCTGATATATCCTTGCCATCCTTGTTAACTGTTATCTTGACATTGTTTGTTCTGAAGAATGTCTCCTCAACTGACAGTGACATGTCAACGTAGTTTGGATCAAGCATATCTGTGCTTCCCACTGCATCGTAGCTCTTTATCGTCTTGCTGTTCTTATCAGATACAGACATCTTGATGACAGGTGCCTTTGAGTCTATCTTGAAAGTCTTTGTGGCACTGGCTGCAACATTTCCTGCAAGATCCTTAGCATTTGCAGTGATCGTATACTCACCATCCTCTGTGAAGCTGTAGGATGCTGTGTGTGGATTGCCACCCGAGAAGCTTCCCGCTGTGAGCTCTGCAATATTTGATGCTCCTGTTCCATCTGTCTTCTTTGTTATCGACACCTTTATATCTGACGCACCAAGACTTCTGCCTTCATAGTCAAATGAGAATGCCTCGTCCACGCTGATAGTTGCTGTGCCTGTTGTCGTCTGTTTGTCATTTACACCACTTATCGTGATGACTGGTGCAGTCCTGTCGATCCTGAACTTTGATATCTGCGCATCTGACTTATTGCCAGCCTTATCCTCTGCTGATACAGTAACAACATAGTCTCCCTCATCAGCAAATGTGCAATTCTTGGTGAAGTCTGTGCCAGTCCACGTTCCGTTTTCAAGGTCTGCGTCATATACCTTGCTGCCATTTGCATCTGTTCTGACAACATGGACTGTATATTTTGATCCCTCCATGTTATCTCTAAGTGTCACAGGAAGAGTTACATTTCCTGTATTCAGAGGCTGAACCGTGCCAAGCTGTACTGTAGGCTTTGTCTTATCGATAACAAACTTTGTTCCGACTGTCGATGAATTTCCGGCAGCATCTGTAACCTTTATGGTAAGGTCGTAGCTTCCCTCATCTCTGTATGTCGGACTGTACATATATTCATTGAACTCAAACTTCTCTGTCCGTTCAGGGGCGGTTCCATTTGCATCAGTTATTGTAAGTGTATGCTTTCTGTTAAACTGCTCCAATATGCTGATATCAAATGACACATTCTCTTTGTAGTAACCGTCATTCTTTGACTCCGGCTTTGGCGAGATCTTGACCTCCGGCTTTGTCTTATCGATATAATATCTGTTCTTTGCAAGATCCACTTTGTCCATAACAGCATTTCCGGCCTTATCGTTACCCTTGACCTCGACTCTGTAGACCGATGCCGCTCCGCCGACCGGCTTGAGATTCATGGACGCCTTTATCGTCTCATTATTCACTCTTTTGAGCGATCCGATCATCGTTCCGCTTGCACCGTCATACGTTCTGTAATATACAGTGGCAGTGACATCACTGCTAACTATCCTGTATGAGTCATGTACAGTAACTTCTATAGTCTGGCCGCTGTTATCCTTTGCAGATGGATCTGTAACCTTCTCTGTGTACTCAACTACCGGATTCTCCCTGTCTATCACAAACCTGACATTTGCTGAGTCGCTTACATTTCCGGCGGCATCGTATGCGTAAATATCGATGTCATATTTTCCGTCTTCTTTAAATGTATAGCTTGTCTCTGTGCCCTTAAGACGGAATGTGCTGATCTCATGCTCTGTCTGATCTACCTTTCCGGTCGTCTTGTTGTAAACACATACCGTTCTGGTTCCTTCTATCTCAATATACTTGACGTCCTCTTTATCCTTGGCAGTCCAAGCAACTTTAACCTTCTTATTATTATAAGGTGTCACCTCCGCTGCTGTCATATTTGGTGCCGTGGTATCATACACCAGTGAATAACTTGCAGTCTTTGTGACATCAGTACCATGATTACGCACGGTCATCTTGAACTTGTAATGTCCCTGCATATCTTCCTTCTTGGTATTTGATATCACATATGTGAATATGACTGTTCCATTCTTCTGATTTGATATGCTCAAATGCTTATCTGAATTGATAACTTTACCATCAACTTCTACCTGCACATCAACATCATCAGTTGTCAGACAAAATCCCTCTGCAGTTCCGGTAACCACTACCTTGTCAGCAGAAACATATTTACCACTCTTTATCTCCTCAGCGTCGGCCTCTGCTGAGATCTCAGCAGAGAAATCTGATTTGTTCACAAATACAGGTACGCTCTCGGTCGTTTTGTTTCCGGCATGATCATAGATCGTTATCTCCAGCGCGTACTCTCCACTCTCCACGGCATTGCTCATTGTGACATGTCCTTTGCCTGCCTCATCCCTGTTGACCTTAAGTGTATAGGATATTGCTGAGTTGAACAGTACTGCAGTCGTAGCGCTCTCATCTACACCTGATGTTGCATCCTCCCATGCCACATCAATCTTATCTGTGCTTTTCGACAACGAATAGTACTTCTTTGAACCGACCTTTACCTTAGGGGCGTCTGATGATAACTTCAGAACCGGTGCTGTATTGTCTATATACACATCGAGATCCTTTGTGCCATCATTGCCAATATAATCCTTTGCGCCAAATGTCAGCTTGTACTGACCATCTTCAAGGGCTATGCTGCCCGCATCTATACCTGGATGAGCCGTTCCTGTTATTCCTATCTTTGCATTCTTGCTGAATACGTTCAGATCCTGCGCAATCACTGTCTCTGCGCCGCCATTTTTATAGTACATCTTGTCTATATAAGCATAATCATCATTTGCCGACATAACAAATGACATCGACTTTACCCAGTTGTTATCATCTTTTGCCTTATACCCTTCGCCTCTGATCTGTGTCATCTTGGTGAAATCGATTGTCGGTGACTGATCGCTGACAAATACTATATGATTTTCCAGATCTGTATAGCATGATCTGTTGTCGAATTCATCCTTTACACAGATAGCCATCTTTGTAAGTGACTTCTTATCCAGTGAATTCACTGGGATCACAAATTCTGCCACGTATTTGCCCTGTGCATTCTTTGTGACTTCGCATATGGTCTCCGGCGAATCCACTGTGTTATCATCTGAAAGAAATCTGTAACAAAGCTGAGCGCCAACAACCACCGTCGAATCACCGTCTCCGGCTGTAGACATATTTATCTCAGCCTGAACTGTCATAGTCTCAGGTGAAACTATGAATTCCATATTGTTGATCAATTTCTTCTGCGCCTTGTTGTTTGAACTGCTCAGATTTATCTTGCTGATCGATGGAGCGCCATTCAGCTTTTTTATAACAAGTGGCTGTGTGTCAGCACTTACATTTCCTGCCTTGTCATATACTCTGAATATGTATTCTCCAGTCTCGTCTGGGACACCGAACGTATACTTTCCATCTGTTTCCTCAATCTCAGTCTCTGTGGTCTCGCCCTTTTTCAGATATACGACCTTTGCCACTCCTGTGTCCGTCTCCTCTGTACCATCATCTACTGTGATGGTAAACTGAGGCAATGCCACTCCATCCTCAGTCACATCGAGAAGATAATATCCATCCTTCACGATCATGTTGCCGCTGTTTGATGTCAGCTCTACACTCTCTATCTCCGGATTCTTGTTGTCATAGACCGCTCTGAGTTTGCCCATGAACTTGATATTTTCGATCTCTCCATCATCATTGTACTCCACATAGTAGAACGCATACTTAGACACCTTGTTGTCATTCGTAAACGCTTCCTCTGTGCCAATGCTGTTGTACTTTGTAACATCTGTTGATGTCGGAAGTTTTTCCTCCGGATCATCACCAGTATATGACTTATACACGATCTTGCTCAGATCCACATCATCAACCGGCTTGCTCGCAAATTTATACTTCGTGATCTCCTTGGATCCAAAAAGCATATCCGTCTCATCGCCCTTGAGCAGATCAGTGATATCTACGGTCTTTATCTCTTCTTCCGCAAATAGATGCACTTTGGAATCTATCGCCACCAGGGTCAGGACCATAACCACTGACATTACAAGTGCTATAAGTCGATGAAGCAATGACTTATTATGTAATATCTTTTTCATACCTTCTCCCTCCTATATACTCTCATCTGTATGAACGATCACAACGTTCTTGACCATCTTAAGCATACTATTTTCTCCCTGACTGAGTCTTCCCGTAAAATCTGACTGTCCGGTCAGCACGCTGGTCGCCTCAGTATCATCATTTCTAAGGACATCGGTTGCATCATCGTCCTCGGCTCTGAGCACATCAGTTGCTGCCTCGTCGTCATTGGCTCTGAGTACGTCCGTTGCTGCCTCGTCGTCATCGGCTCTGAGCACATCCGTTGCCTCTTCGCCGTCGTCTTCTGCTCTGAGCACATCCGTTGCCTCTTCGCTGTCGTCATCGGCTCTGAGCACATCTGTTGCCTCTTCGCCGTCGTCTTCTGCTCTGAGCACATCTGTTGCCTCTTCGCTGTCCTCATCGGCTCTGAGCACATCTGTTGCCTCCTCGCTGTCCTCATTCTCCATTAGTACATCCGTTGCCTCCTCATCGGAGTACATGTTCCTTGCCAGCTCCTGCATATCCTCATGGAGAATATCTGTAGCCTCCTCATGTATAGACTTCAGATAATCTTCGTTTTTCTTTTTATTCTTTATATCTGCAACCGCCTTCTCGTAATTTGCTCTTCCCTTTTCAGCTCTCTTACTCGATTCAGATGACTGAACATCTCGCACAGAAATCTTCGTTGTATGGTTCTTTATCGCTTCCTTCTTGGAAATTCCAACACCCTGTACACTTTCATAGCCTTTCTCCCTGATCTCCTCGATCTTCTTTCTGGCAGTTGAGCCTGTCACATCTCCGATCGCTTTCGGTATCTTCAGTGTAAAGAATAATACGATTGCCGTAACGGCAAATATGACTGCAAGTGCAAGGCCGCCATATAGCATTATGTTGTAAATTGTTGCCATATCTTTTCCCCCTCTACTTGCCTGTCTTACTTCCGGTTCCTGAAACTATAGCCTCTATAACCGGTTTGTGTATCAACGTGTTCCACTGTGGCTTCTTTCCATCCGCCAGCATGCTTATCCTGCTGCCACTATTGTATACCGAAATAACTGTATTCCTTGCGCTCTTATCCCATGTATCAGGAGCGCTTCCATACAGATCCGTGTATCTGTTATACAGATATGTAAGATGACTCGTGTAGAGATCTGCCGAGTAATCATCAACACCCAGCATCTGCTCTGCCGAAAGGTATACATTCTCTGCAAGTTCATAGTTTTTGTCGTCACCACTGATGTCGCCCATGCTCACATATATCTCAGCTTTTTTTCTGGAATACTCTGCGTACACATTCTTTGTCTTCTCGGTGACAGCATCTCCGTTCATATCTAATCCTGACAGATATGAATCAATGCTGTTTATAGCCTCTCTGTAATAAGCTACCTGTTCAACAGGATCGCTCTCCTTCTCTGCAAGATATGTGTAGACTGAACACAGGATCGCTGAGTACTGACCGCTGTAATAGTTAACTCCTCTCTCCTCTGGGAACTCCTTTGAGAGGACAGTTGCGTTGTCGTTCAGCTTGTCGCTCGCCTCCTGCAACAGTTCTATCGTTCTGTTCGCAAGCTCCTCATCGCTTGAAAGCTTATCTACATATATAGTTGCTATATTAAGGTAATTGACATATTTGTATGTATTTGTATCGTCTATGTTGTCGCTGTTGTACTGCTGAAAGTCAAATACTTCCTGCTTACTGTCATTGAAATCGGCTGTCTTGTTTATCTTGTTATCGCATATAGCCTCATAGTATTTTGCCTGTTTTACATCATTTGCAAAGTTTTCCGTATCTCCTACCATATTAAAGTACTTTCTCGCAGCACTATAATCCGGTACCTCATTAAAATACAGAAGGGCTATCTCATATTTGACATCATCCTTTACCTTGTCAATGTTCCTCAAGGCAAACTTGATTCCCTTTTCCGCCGGTGTCTCTGTACCCGTTCCTGTAGCCACATCCTCATCCGTGTAATAGTAGGCATATGTGTCCATATATCCTATATACGCCTCTGATGCTGTAGGATCAATGTCCACAGCCGCTTTATAACATTCAAATGCCTTGTTGTAGTCGCTCGAATCGACCGCGTCCTCTGCTTCCGCTATCTTGTTGTTATAATCCTGCTCCTTCAGCTGTCCCTTCTTGACTCCGCCAAATATCGCACAACATCCGGACAATATAGAAAGTCCCGCCATCGTTGCAAATACTGCAACTTTTCTCTTTGCCTTTGCCTTGAATTCGTTGTCAAGCTCATTGTAATGATCCAGCGCATACAAAAGCTCTGAACACGACTGATATCTGTCCTCCGGGCTAGGCTGACAGCATTTTATTATTATCTGCTCAAATCCTGACGAGAGCGTTGGATTCCACTGTCTGATAGGTTTTATCTCATATGGAGGCTCACATGGATTCTTACCCGTTACCAAATGATACAACGTAGCACCCAGATTATATATATCGGTTCTTGCATCCGTATTGTATATACCTCGTCCCTGGGAATCTCCGAACTGCTCAGGTGCTGCATATCCTCTGGTTCCAAGAGCTGTGGTATCAGCATTGTTCTCAACGATATATTCCTTTGCCGTTCCAAAGTCTATAAGCTTTACCGAACCATCAGGTTTAAGCATTACATTTGACGGTTTCATATCCCTGTATATTATAGGTGGATTCATGGAATGAAGATAATCCAGTGCACTCGCTAGGGCTCTGCCCCACTCTATGACCTTGTTCTGATCCTGTGCGCCCTCAGCCTTGAGCACATCGCTGAGAGGTTTTCCCTCGACAAAATCCATCACTACATATATCGTACCGTTTTCGTTTATAATATCGACGATACGCGGAAGAACCGGATGGTCGACATCTTTGAGTATGTTGGCCTCCCTCTCCAGACTTTTCAAGAGAGTTGCCGTACTTTTGGAGCCGTCATTTTTAATCTCCTTGACTGCCCACTGCTTATTAAGTCGGTTATCCATAGCGAGATAGACTATCGACATTCCGCCCTGTCCGACTTTTTTTAGTATTTCGTATTTCCCATCTAATACTGTTCCTAATTCTGTCATCTTATCTCCCCATTATTCCGTTTTAATAAGAACCACTGTGATATTGTCTGTTTCTTTTCTGTACTTAACCAGCTCTGTGAGGAACTTACATCCGTCCTCCATCTCTGCCTCTGTTCCACATGCTGCCGGCCCGATCTTACTCATTATCTCATCGTTTGAGATCTTATGTCTGAATCCGTCTGAACAGATCATGTATGTTGCACCCGCCTGGATATCTCCAGCCACAAAGTCCGGCTCAACAACCGGCGATGCACCTATGCACTGGAGAAGAACGCTTCTTCGGCTATCCGTCTCTGCCTGCTCCGGTGTAAGCCTACCAGCTGCTATCTCCCTTGCAACCAGAGTCTGGTCAGCTGTGAGCTGCTGCACGGTCGAGCTCATCTGATATATACGGCTGTCTCCCACATGTACTATGTAATATCTGCCTCTGTACATCAGGATTGCCGATATTGTTGTTCCAAGCATTATTCCATTCTGTTCACCATATGCCTTTATCTTCTCATTCATGTCCACGGCAAGGTGAAGCCACTGATATTTCAATGCTCCCTCACTGAAGCTCTCATTTTTTACCATCTCGGCGAACTGCTGGTCAAACCAATTGCAAAACGCACATATAACTTCTTTGCTGGCGACCTCCCCTTTTGCCAGTCCTCCCATACCGTCACATACAAGTGAGAACAAGGCCTGTCCGTCCGGTGTCTCTGCAATCTTTATTGCAAGCGAATCCTGATTGGTCTTTTTCTTGATTCCCACATCTGTATTGTATACTGCACTAAATCTCATCACAGCTCTCCTTCCAAATATACATTCTAATTATTGGTGACAAGACTATCTTATATGATATACAAATTCTTCATTGCCCAATAAAACAACTACACCATTTGTAAGGAATCTCTTTTCCCCTTCATTTAATCTTTGTCCGTTTATATATGTTCCGTTCGTTGAGTTGTTATCACTGATAAAACATACTCCTCTGTCTTTGACTATCACACAATGTACTCTACTTATATCTGTGTTGTCAGAGATCGCATAATCTACTTCGGAAGCCTTACGTCCAATCTTGAATTCTGCCTTATCAATATTTATTCTCTCACCGGTCCTCATTCTGATGAAATATGGAGCAGGGCCTTCCTCAAACGGCATTCCCGTTGGCACTGCCGATGATACCGGTGTTCCGCCAAACTGATTATTCATCTCAGGCATCGGTGGCATCGGCGCTCCGCCAAATGGATTACCCATCTCTGGAATCGGTGCTCCGCTAAATGGATTGCCCATCTCTGGCATCGGCGGTACCGGTGCTCCACCAATCAGATTATCTGTAACTGGCTGCTCCGATGTCTCCTCTGTATTCTCATTCTCTTTATCTTCAGCTGCCCTGTCCTCTGGCGCCTGCTCAATCGGATTTTCCATCGGTGATACCGGTACTCCGCCAGATAGATTGCCCGTTGGTGGCACTGGTGCTCCACCAAATGGATTGCTCATCTCTGGCATCGACGGTATTGTGGCTTCGCCAAATGGCTTCTCCATCTTTGGCTGCTCCTGTATCTCCCTATCCTCTTCAGCGCCTTTATTCTCTTCGGCGCCTTTATTCTCTTCTACATCCTCTTTCTCAGCATCTTTAACCTCTGGCATCGTCTCAAACGGATTGCCCATCGGTGGCACTGGTGCTCCACCAAGCGGATTGCTCATTGGTGGTACATTTTCGTTCATCGGCATTCCGTTTGGTCCCATCGGCGGCATACCTCCATTCATCGGCATTCCGTTTGGTCCCATCGGCGGCACTCCTCCATTCATCGGCATTCCGTTTGGTCCCATCGGCGGCACTCCCCCATTCATCGGCATTCCGTTTGGTCCCATCGGCG
>ERZ507026.823-NODE-823-length-11727-cov-7.022190_pt1 | contig 11727 bp, 10 predicted proteins | sample MGYA00512876_ERZ507026 | MGnify/ENA metagenome assembly ERZ507026 | reverse complement strand
ATGAGCGTCTGCACCCGGCCAAAGTCACCGACAACGCCCGGGTGATCCTGGCCCTGACGGCCATCGGCAAGGATGTCACCAATGTGGGTGGCCACAACCTGCTGAAGGGTCTGGATAACATGGATTATGTGCAGACCCAGGACATTAACGGCCCCATTTTCACCCTCATTGCCCTGGATAGCCACAACTACCCCACTATGGGCGATGTGACCCGGGAGAAGCTGATTCAGGTCATCCTGGATGCCCAGCTCAACGACGGCGGCTGGGACCTCAGTGCAGACAAGGCCGACCCGGATATGACCGCTATGGCCATCCAGGCCCTGGCACCTTACTACAAGACCAACGAGACCGTGAAGGCTGCTGTGGATAAGGCTCTGGAGGCCCTTTCCGCCCTGCAGCGCACTGACGGCGGCTTTGGCAGCTGGGACACCGTGAACAGCGAGTCCTGCGCCCAGGTCATCGTAGCTCTCACCGCCCTGGGCATCGATCCCACTGCGGATAGCCGCTTCGTGAAGAACGGCCACACCGTCCTGGATGCTCTTGCCGGGTTCTATGTCACCGGCGGCGGCTTCCGGCACACCGCTGGCGGCGAGCGGAACGACATGGCCACCGAGCAGGGCTACTACGCCCTGGCGGCCTACTACCGCTTCCTGAATGGCCAGACCAGCCTGTACGACATGAGCGATGTGACCGTTCAGACCGCTGGCACCTCCGGCGGCGACAATAGCGGCAACGGCGCCAACAACGGCGGCACTCCGGCCACCGGCGACACCGGCGTGCTGGTTTGGGTCATCGCCCTGCCCGTGACGATTCTCGCCGCTGCCTTCGTCCTCAAGCGTAAGGAGCGGGAGGCGTAAGCCAAAAAGAAAAGACCTAAGCGGCAAAATAAAACAGCACCCCCGGGGCCTCTTGCATGACAAGAGACCCCGGGGGGTTATTTTTGTTTGCAGCGGTGCGATATTGGAATAAAAAGTGACGACACTGATTTCAATTTTCTGCTTCAAATTTTGCAAAAACTATGGTCTACTATTTAAGAGGTAAGGATCGTGCAGTTTCGACCGTTCGTTTATGATGCTACCAATCAGCAGGTGCCTGTAGCGATTAAACCAATAGAACCACAGGATGCTGCCACAACGATAAAAGAACCCCGGTAGCAGACGGATTGGACCAGCGAGTATATCTCAAACAGTAAATTTGACATCTATGGACTGAAAACATGGGCCGGAGAACTTGTGGCCTTGGATGCGAAAACACCTGAGCTGGCAAGACATTATGAGCGAGAAACAGCAAAGCAAACTATGACGGCGAAACCTATCCGCATTTTTTTGACGCAGAGGTTTCCGCTTGACCCACATTTTGACCCATACGGGAAACGACTGCGAAAATAAAGAGCCGTCTGGCGGGAGAGCTTTTCTCCGCCCGGTGGCTCTATACTTTTAGCAAGGTACCCTTTTATTGTCTACAGCAGCGCAAAATGGAACGATTTTCGCCCCGCCAAAAGTTGACCCACACCGCTGCTGATTGCGGTGCTGACCCACACCGTGACCCACACGGGGAAACGAGCGGACGGAACACATGGAGCAAAGAGTTTCCGATCTCTTCCTTTTTGGGGCAAAAACGCCCACAAACCCTTATGCCGCAACGGCTGGAGGGCATTTTATCACTTGGTAAGGATGAGGTCGGCGGTTCGAATCCGCCCAGCAGCTCCAAAAGATCCTGTTTTCTATCGAAAACAGGATCTTCTTCTTTGCCTATTTTTGCTCTATGGGTGAGGGCTTGAAGCAAAGTGGCCGTATGCTCTTACCCTTGCGGGAAATACGGCTTGCCTATAGGGCGAATAGCGCCTGTCACACGGTGATTATCTTCAGCCACTCAATATATTCCAGCGCCAATTCTGACAGTACTCGAGAGGGGTTACAGATATACCCGATCTCGATTTGCCCCAGATCCGTGATGGGCACACTGACCAAGGAGCGGCGGCGATCCTCTTGTGTCAGATAGCCGGAGCCGGTCACATAGGCATCACCCAGTGCCAGCAGTGAATATGCCATCGCCCGGTCGGATACCGAAATGACCTGCTGCTGGGGGTTCCACTGGCGCCTGGTCGTCGTGAATCGGGCCGAGGAGGGATGACACTCCTCATAAGAAATAAACGGGTACTGCTGGATATCCGCCAGTGTAACGCCTTTGCGCCCGGCTAAGGGATGCGTGTTCTGGATGTAAATATGCAGCAAATCATATTTCAGATGCTGAAAAAATATATTCCGCCGATTGCAAGCCTTGATAATGGCGCTGCGGCTGTCGCTGGTGAAAAACAGCACGCCGATGTCGGAGCGATTCGTTTCCACATCCTGCAGCACCTGATCCATGTTGCCCTCAAAATAGCCCAGACGATATTTCTGATTCTTAGGCTGGCATACAATATGCTCAAAGGCATCGATACCGGAGACATGGTGCAGGGAAGATACGCAAAAATACTCGCACTCCCCCTTGTGGTTTTTATACTTGTCATCCAAATCCTGGTAGATATTTGTCAGCAGCTGTGTGTCCTTCAGGAATGCCTCTCCCTGGCGCGTCAGCGATATGCCCTTACTGGTTCGCTCAAAAAGAACCATACCATATTCCCGCTCCAAGTTTCGGATCGACTCGGATAGACTGGATTGGGAGATGAACAGCGACTCTGCTGCCTTGCCGATAGAGCCTGCCTTGCTGACGGCCCGGACATATAGTATTTGCTTTAATGTCATCGTTTTCACCTCATACTTGCGCTGCTGCCGCAGATGGAGACCTCTCGTCACTGTTTGCCCCAACCGACACCGCTGGAATGGTAATTGTGGGACATCTCCCTGATTTTAGCAGCATTTTTGTTAAAAAGCAACCTCCGGCATTCTAAATTAACCTCCCCAAAACCCTGTTTTTACCTGAAAGCCATCGGTCTTACCGATGGCTTTACATCGCTTATTTGTTCTTCAAATTCTACGGGTACAGGCGTATAATGAGTTCACACAAAATACCGCCCATGGAAAAGAACCGGACCGCTTGTCCGTATCAACCAATGGAGGGAACGCCCCTGAAAGGAGGAGCCTATGATAGCCGAACACACGCAAACCGCCACCGAGGCCCCCATTGTTTTGCAGTGTGTTGACCTGTGCAAGTGCTATAACGGTGTCGTACAGGCCAGCGATCACATCAATTTCACCTTGCGCCGCGGCGAGGTACACGCCTTTCTGGGGGAAAACGGTGCAGGAAAGAGCACACTGATGAAAATGCTCTACGGCATCGAGCAGCCCGATGAGGGTCAGATGTTCCTTTCCGGCGAGCCAGTGGTGCTGAAAAGCCCTGCTGACGCCATTGCCCACGGCATCGGTATGGTACACCAGGAACTGATGCTGATTCCGCACCTGACGGTGGCGGAAAACATTACCCTGGGGCAGGAGGTCAGGACCAGAAGCGGACGGCTGAAAAAGCAGGAAGCGTCACGCAGTATCCGGGAGCTGGCCGCTTCCTATGGCTTAGATATAGACCCTGATGCGCTGGTGGACAAGCTGACCATTGGGCAGCGCCAGCGAGTGGAGATCGTCAAGCTGCTGTATCGCAAGGCGGACATTTTGATTTTCGACGAGCCCACCGCCCTGCTGACGCCTCAGGAGTCCGATGCGCTGTTTGATGTGCTGCACCGCCTGCGGGAGCTGGGCAAGTCCACAATTTTCATTACGCATAAGCTGCGGGAGGTCTATCAAATTGCAGACCGCATGACCGTGATCCGGCAGGGCCGGATCATCGGCACCACCACCCCCCGGGAAACCGGCATGGAAAAGCTGACGCAGATGATGGTGGGCAAAACGGTTCCTACCGGGCGCCGTCGGCCCCACCCCATTGGGGAGGAAGAGGTGCTGCAGGTAAAGGGCCTCAGCGTGCAGAGCCGTGGCGGCGCCGCTGTGCAAAATGTCACCTTTTCCATTCGCTCCGGCGAGGTGCTGGGCGTAGCGGGCATCGAGGGCAACGGACAGACACCTCTGGCGCAGGCCCTTCTGGGCCTTTGCCGCTCCTCCTCCGGCAGCATTCTGCTGGATGGGCGGGAGATCACCGGCCGCACGACCAAGCAGATTCGGGATGCCGGCGTGGGCAGCATTCCCGATGACCGGCAAGGCATGGGCCTCATCCTCAGTATGCGGCTCTTTGAAAATATGCTGCTGAATGCCTACGACGAAAAGCCCTATGCCAAAAGCCCGCTGCTGGAGGACTGGGCGGCCGCCCGCCGTGATGCGCAGGCTAAGATTGCCGATTACAGCATTGCGGCCACCAATGAGTCGGTTGTGGTCGGCACCCTCTCCGGCGGCAATCAACAAAAAATCGTCGTCGCCCGGGAGCTTGACCGGGGCTGCCGGATGCTCATTGCCGCGCAGCCTACCCGGGGCGTTGACATCGCCTCGGCGGATTACATTCAAGGCCGTATTTTGGCAGCGGCGGAACAGGGCTGCGCCGTGCTGCTCATTTCCAGCGATCTGGATGAGCTGATCAAGGTCTCGGACCGGATCATGGTGCTGTTCCGTGGGCAGATCATGGGATTTGTGGATGCAGACAATGCCACCCGTGAGGCCTTAGGACGCATGATGCTGGGCGAAGCCCACTGATCGATCCTTTATTGATCCTGCTGCCGATGAAACGGCAGCTTAGAACGAACCGTGCAAGGAGGAACTAAGATGAAGTTTACAAATGTGAAAAAGTGGCTGTCCATGCTGCTGGTGGTCTGCTCGATGCTGTCCCTGGTGGCCTGCGGGAAGTCCGACAAGGATTCGGCAGGTGACGATTCCGAGAAAGGCACCAAGGTCGCCGTTGTGTTCGCCTCCAGCGGCCTGGGCGATAAGTCCTTTAACGATGCGCTGTATGACGGCATGAAGAAAGCGGAGAGCACCATGGGCATCCAGTGGGTATATTCCGAGCCCAAGGATGACGCCGAGTACGAGGGTCTGATATCCGGCTATGCCGACAGTGGAGACTGCGACCTCATCATCTGCCTGGGCGGCAGCCAGAGCTCCAGCCTGGAAAATGTGGCCCCCAACTATCCGCAGCAGAAGTTTGTGATCCTGGACGCTGTGGTGGAGGGTGACAATATCCGCAGCTACACATGGCGCGATCAGGAGCTGGGCTTTTTGGCCGGCTTCCTGGGTGCCAGCCTGTCCGACACCAATACCCTGGGCTTTATTGGCGCCCACGACATCCCCCTGTGCAATCTGGGCGCTGCCGGTATGATCGCCGGAGCCCACTATGCCAACCCTGACTGCCAGGTACTGGTGGACTACGCCAATGGCTGGGCAGAGGTCAACGGCTGCTATGAGCTGGCCACATCCATGCATGAGCAGGGCGCCAGCCTGATATACCACACCGCCAGTGCCGGCGGTCTGGGTATCCTCAATGCCGGCAAGGAGAAGAACTTCCTGACCGTCTTCTTTGACGGCAACCTGAATGCGGACGCCCCCCAGACCAACATTGCCAGCGCCATCCGGGACTTCCCCGCTTGCGCCCAGGAAGCGATTCAGGATGTCATGGACGGTAAGTTCACCGCCGGCGCCATTGAAAAGGGCCTGGCAGAGGACAGCCTGTACCTGGATTTTGACGGCTCTGCCTATCAGATCCCCGCTGATGTGATGGAGAAGTACAATGCAGCGGTGGCTGCCATCAAGGACGGCACCATCGTGGTCCCCAGCACCATTGAAGAAGCAAAGGTGTGGAAGGCGGCGTAAATCCAACACGGGGCTGAAGGCCTATCTGGCCTTCGGCCCCGCACCTTATCGGCAGAGACATATCATCTGCGCAAGGAGGGACACTGTGAAAAAAACAAGGATTCGATTGTCGCTGTTTTCGTTGGTTCTGGCGCTGGTGCTGTTCGGGCTGACCATACGGCTTACCGGGCGGGATCCCCTGGTGGTATATTGGAGCATACTCACCGGCTCCTTCGGCAGCACCAAGAGCTTTCTGAATGTGCTGGCATATATGCTGCCGCTGATCATGACCGGTCTTGGTGCGGCGGTGGCCTTCCAGAGCGGTGTTTTCAACATCGGCGGTGAAGGACAGGTGCTGGTGGGCGGACTGGCCTCCGTTATTGTGGGCCTGACGGTGCCGCTGCCGGCGCCGTGGGGCTGGCTGCTGGCGCTGCTGGCGGGCTTTGCGGCCGGTGCTCTGTGGGCACTCCTGCCCACCCTGTTTGCCGGGCGAAACCTGACCTCACTGTCCGTGGCCACCATTATGATGAACTCCATCGCTGCGCTGCTGACGGAGTATATTGTCAAGAGCTATTTTCAGCGTCCCGGCGCCAGCAACACGGAGACCGTGGTTGTTAACGAGGGCAGCATTTTGCCGCGCATTTTCCCCAGCACGCAGTTTAACTACGGCATCCTTGTGGCGCTATTCTGCGTAGTCGTTGTAACCTGGATGCTGTATAAAACCCCCTTTGGCTTTTCCCTGCGGGCCATGGGCAGCAACCCCCGTGCCATGCAGCAGGCCGGGCTGCCGATCTATGGCCGGACGATCGCCGCCATGTGCATCAGCGGCGGCCTGTTTGCCTTGGGTGGGTCCATCCAGTGCCTGGCGGTATATAAGCGCTTTGTCATGGGCTTCTCCCCCGGGTACGGCTGGGACGGCATTACCGTGGCCACCCTTGCCATGAATTCTCCTGTGGGCGTGCTGCTGAGCGCCTTCCTGTTCGGAATGCTGCGCTCCGCCTCCATCAGCATGAGCCTGACCAGCCAGGTGACAACGGAGATGATCTCCGTGCTCCAGGGCTTTATTGTCATGCTGGTGGCCTCTCCGGATGTGTGGAATGTGCTGGGCCACCTGTGGCAGCGGCTCAAGGGCTGTGTCGGCCGGGGCCGGAAACAGGAAGGAGCTGCTGAATAATGGATTTTTGGATCTCATTTGCCAACTTTTTTGCCTCTGCCATCCGGCTGACCGCACCCATTGCATTGGGCACTCTGGCCTGCACCATCAGCGAGCGGGCGGGTGTCATCAACATCGGCATTGAGGGCTCCATGCTCTTCAGCGGGTTTCTCGCCGCCGTGGGCTCTTACTATACGGGCAGCCCCTGGGTAGGGCTGCTGTGCGGCTGCGCTGCCGGTGTATTTCTGGCGCTGATCCTCGGGGTGCTGGCCATTTACTGCAACGGCCAGCAGATCGTGATCGGCATCGGCCTCAACCTCTTCGGCCCGGGCTTTGCCTATATGCTGATGCGCGCCCTGTGGGACACCACCGGCATCTCCCCGTGGGTGGAGGGCTTTCAGGCCGTGAATATTCCCCTGCTCTCCCGCATCCCCATAGCGGGCACCATGCTCAGCGGCTACCCAGCCTGCATCTATCTGGGTCTGCTGGCGGTGGCGGTCATGCAGTATCTGCTGCATCGAACCGCATGGGGCCTGCGGATTCGTGCCGTGGGCGAAAACCCCGCTGCCGTGGCCACGCTGGGCATCAATGTCTACCGCCTGCGAATGCGTGCGGTGCTTCTGGGAGGTGTTTTTGCCGGCATGGGAGGCGCTGTCATGTGCCTCAGCTCCGCCAATGTGTTTGTCAATGATATGTCCGCCGGGTCCGGCTTTATGGCCTTTGCCGCCAACCAGTTCGGCCAGTGGTCTCCCGTCGGCGGCTATCTTGCCACGCTGCTGTTTGGCGTGATGCAGGCACTGCGGATGCGCCTGCAGAGCTTCGGCATCGCCACGCAGCTGACCCAGATGCTGCCCTATCTGGCCGCACTGATCGGCATCAAGCTCACCGGTATGCGGATGCGGGCGCCGGCGGCCAATGGCACTCCCTACCCCCATCCGCTCTCCGCTCCCTGCCTGCGCCGGAAAAGCGCCGGGGAATCACAGTCGAAAGGATCGAAGGCATGAATATTACATTTCACGAATGCAGATATATTCTGCACCTGAAGGATTATGACAGCGGTGTCTTTTTCTACCGCGAGGTACTGGGCCTGCAGCCCAACTATAACTGGTCCATCGTCCCCGATCAGAAGGGCTACCGCTTCTACATGGGCAGCGGACGGCTGGAGATCACCCAGATCCCCTTTACCCCCCGGCAGGGACACAGTGAGTTTTTGGCCCAGTGCTCCGACCTGCCTCTGTGCATGGAGCGGATTTTGGAGGAAATGCCCCACATCGAGATCCTCTCTCAGGATGCCCGGCAGGTGACCCTCCGGGACACCGAAGGCAATCTGGTGCATCTGCTGCAGGACGACAGCCCCTGCAGCGGCGGCGATGTGGATAAAACGGATATGTTTACCGGCACCTTTACCGGCGTGCTTTATGAGGATGATTTGGCGGCGGCGCAGAGCTTCTACTGCGACCGGCTGGGGCTTCCGCTGCTGGAGCGGCAGGCAGATGCGCTGCTGCTTCAGGCCGGCGATGCACAGCTGCTGCTGCGCAGGCGTCCGGCAGGCTGCACCCTGGGCCCGTCCATGATCGGCCTGGAGGCCAGCAGCGTCAACAAGCTGTACGACCGGTTCAGCCAAAGTCCGGACTATAAGGAGGCCGGGGTGCTGCGTGACACGGACTTTGATGCGCGGCGGCTGTTCCAAATGTACGACCCCAGCGGCAATGTGGTGGAGATCTACGCCTACCTGCGCAATGTGCGAGAGGAAATTTTGATGCACTGATTATGGAAAGGGGAAAATATGTGGCGCAAAGAATACAGAATCGTTTATTATTCCTGGGAGTTTGACACCCTGCAGTCCTTTTATCGGGATCTGCTGCGTCTGCCCCAGATGTATGGCTGGTACACCAGTCCGGTGGATCGCGGCTGCAAGTTCAAGATCGGAGACAACCGCCTGGAATTGATCTGCCGCCATCCCACTCTGCCCCAGGGTCCTGCGGGAATGCGGTTAGAGGCAAAGGACATTGAGCTGTGCTACGCCAACCTGAAAAAGGAGCCTCGGGTCACCGTTATCCGCCCCCTGCAGTCTCATCCGTGGGGCGAATACAGCTTCTGCATCAAGGACCCTGTGGGCAACTGGGTGGAGGTCTACCAGCGCTCCGAGCAGTATCGGCCCATGGGGGCCGATGACGGCGGCTGCTACTTTACCGATGAGTATACCGCCATTCTTTTTGCAGAGGATCTGGAGAAGATCACCGCCTTTTACCGGGATTCCATGCAGATGCCCGTGGTCACCTCCTGGGATCGGGGTCCCGAGGATCGGGGCTGCCGCCTCCGCTCTGCCGGTGGCTTTACGGATATTCGGCAAAAGACGGAGAACACACCCCAGGGCCCTGCGCTGACCACCATTGAGGCCGAGGATGTCAACGCCTGCTTTGCGTGGCTGGAGAGCCGTGACGATGTGGAGGTGCTGCTGGGACTTACCGACACCTGGTACGGCGACCGGATTTTCCAGATCTGCGATGAGGAAAAGAATGTGGTGGAGGTGCTGGCCTATCGCCGCAATATGAAAAATCGGGACACGCTGCCGCAAGAGGATCCGTCATGAGGGAAAGGATACTGATTCGAAACGCGGATGCTGTGGTGACCTGCGATCCGGCGGATCGGGTGCTCTATAACAGCGACATTCTCATCTGCGGCAACCGCATTGAAGCGGTGGGGAGCAACCTTGCCGCCGGTGACGCCCAGATCATTGACGCCGCAGGCAAGTATGTTTACCCCGGCCTTGTTAATACACACCATCATTTTTTTCAGGCATTTGTTCGCAATTTGATGACGATTGACCGCTCGGAGCTGACGCTGATGCAGTGGCTGGATGACATCTATAAGGTTTTCGTCCGTATCGACGGAGATGTGATCTTCTATGCCAGCGCCGCCTGTATGGCAGACCTTATTAAGCACGGCTGCACCTGCTCGGTAGACCACCAGTACTGCTACACACCGGCCACCGGCAAGCAGGGGGTGGACCGGCAGATGGAGGCCGCCCGCCTGATGGGCTTTCGCTTTGTGGCCGCCCGCGGCACCAACACCCTGCCCCGCTGGAAGGGCAGTACCATTCCCGATGAGATGTGCGAGACAACAGCGGAGTACCTGGACGACTGCCAGCGTCTGCTGGCGCTCTATCACGACCCGGAGCCTTTCTCCATGCGGCAAATCGTGTTGGCTCCCTGCCAGCCCATCAACTGCACCGAGGACACCTTCCTGGAGACCATACGCCTGGCCCGCAGCGCCGGTGTCCATATGCACACCCATTTGTGCGAGGGGGAAAACAGCAGCATGGTGCGCCGCTTCGGTGTCCGCTCCCTGGAATGGTGCCGCCGCATTGGCTTTGTCGGCAGTGACATTTGGCTGGCCCATGGCCGGGAAACGCTGCCGGAGGAATATGCTCTGCTGGCGGAAAACCACATGGGCATTTCCCACTGCCCCGCCCCCACCATGCTGGGCGGCAGCGAGATTTTGGACATCCCCGGTATGCGCAAGGCCGGCATACCCATAAGCCTCGGCGTGGATGGCTGCGCCACCAACGACGGCTCCAATATGCTGGATACCCTGCGCCTGGCGTACCTGATGCAGACCTTTCTCAGCAAAAAGCGGGGCGGTTGTCCCTCCCCCTATGAGATGCTGAAGCTGGCCACTGTGGGGGGCGCTGAGATGATCGGGCGTCTGGAGCTGGGGCAGCTTGCCGCCGGGAAGGCGGCAGACCTCTTCATGGTCGATGCCCGGCGCCTGGAGTACGCCGGTGCTCTCCATGACCCCGCATCCATGCTTGCCAAGCTGGGTGTCACCGGCCCCGTCTGGCTGACCATGATCAATGGCCGTGTTGTTTATCGGGACGATCATTTGACCGGCGTAGACGAGGCGAAGCTGCTGCAAGAGGGCGAGCAGGTCTGCACCCGTGTGCTGCGGGATACCTGCGAGTCCTTTGCGCCCTATCGCCGTAATCCACAATAGGAGGAAAGGAACATGTCATATCTGGACTTTCAGCTGCTTCTCTATGTGCCGCCGGAGCAGTATGAGCCTTGCCGTACCTTTTACGAGCAGGTATTTGCGACACAACCGTTCTATGGCTGGGACGAGGGGCCGGAGGACCGCGGCGTTAAGTACGATCTCGCCGGCACAAAGCTGGTGCTGCTGACCCAGGAAAATCCGTTCCCCACCTCCGGCGCCGTACATTTCCAGCTGCAGGTGCCGACTCTGGAGGATATCTATCCCCGGGCGCAGGCAGCCGGTGCCGTCACCCAGGAGCCTTTCTTCCGCCCCTACGACTGGCATATGTTCCGCATGGCGGACCCGGCGGGAAATCACATCAATATTTATACGGTGCCAACCACCACCGAATAAAGCGCACCGAAACCGCAAAAATTAAAGGATGCTCTTCACGCCCGGAATTAAAAAGGGAGGCAGCTTATGAAACAGAACCGTCTCGTAAGCCGCCTCCCTTTTTTGTTTTTAATTGCCAAGGTTCACGGCATCACCCGGCGGGCCACGCGGATAAAGTCCTCCTTGCCGAAAATCACCGGCACCGGGTATACGGGGTTGGCCTCCGCCCAGGCGGCCATTTGAGGCAGGTCCTCCGACCGAATACAGGGAAAGCACTCCGGAATGCCCAGCGCCCGGTTCATGCGGTAAATGGCGTCAATAAATACCCGGGCCTTCGCCGCCCGGCTCCCTGCCGGGCACAGACCCAGCACATCCGCCAGAGGCTTGCCGACCGCATTCCTTTCTCGGGCTACCCTTTAAGGGGTTTTATTTATGCCTTGGGATTCTTACTACCCGTAAACGGGTCTATAAATTCCTTTATGCTAA
>ERZ507026.822-NODE-822-length-11732-cov-4.464075_pt1 | contig 11732 bp, 8 predicted proteins | sample MGYA00512876_ERZ507026 | MGnify/ENA metagenome assembly ERZ507026 | reverse complement strand
TTGCATTGCCTGCGGATATATTCATTCAAACAGCCGTTACGCAGATCTTTTTGCCTCATCTGTCGGCACATCGGCAGAAATTACTGACAGAGACTTCAACATTCGCTATGCAGCGTTGAATATTGAACCTATATCAAAGGAAACAATGAGAAAAGCCGAGAAAGCTCCTGTCACAGTAGACGGTGGGCTGACCGTACATACTATGCCCATCGGCGGCGGTTATGCGGTATGGACAGAGGATGTGTCGGCGTTGCTTGCCATTAAGGAAGAATCAGAATGTCTCGCAGAAGAGCTTGCCGAAAGAAATGAGATTCTTCGTTATGAATACAGGCGGGAGTCGAAACGCCGCAAGGTGGAGGAGCAAAACCGACTGTTCGATCTATTGCAGTCGGCAACACAGAAACAGATCAACCGCATTTCGGCATTGACACAGGAATACCGCCGAATCTCAAAATCTGATACAGACAGAGTTAAAATGCTACTTGCCGAGATTGCCGTTTTATGCAGTTATATCAAACGCCGTAAGCATCTGACACTGCTTGCCGACCGAGATTGTAAGGTTGCAGTCAGCGAGCTTGAGAGAGCTTTTTCCGAATCGTTACAGACATTAAAGCTTTTAAATGTACGCAATACTCTGTATGTGGACAGTGAACTTTCCGCGCTTTCGGGCAAAAATGCTGCTGCGATATTAGATTTTTATGAAGAAGTAATTGAAGCAGATCTTGAAAATTTAACAAGTGTGCAGATAAGCCTCGCAAATATAAACGGATTGCGGCTGTCGCTGAATGTCTGTTGTGAAGCCGATCTGTCGATCTTTTTAAATAAAGGTAACGTTCTTTATGAAATGGACGATGACGCAGGCTACCAGCATCTTGTATTTATTATTGAGGGAGGTGCCGCCGTATGAGTGCCTTTTCTTCACTTCCGGTCTTTTTGCAGACCTTAATACCACTTCTGCTGTTTGTGGAAGCTGTGCTTGAATTGGGACTTTTTATATATCAACTTTCGCATCGTTCAAAATTGCATGATAATTTACCGAGTCTTGTGATTTTTGCGTTTTTGCTTACGCTTTTGTTCTCGGTAACTCAGGGGGATCCGTTTAATGGCAAGGATGCATTTTTATTAGATGCGCCTTGGCTGATTTTCATTACGGTAATTTTAGTTGTTGTTGTTCATTTTGCCTTTGCTATGACGAGAGAGTATCGCCGCCGAAAGAACATGCTATCTCCATTTTCCGTTAAAGATGCCACAGACAAGCTGCCTATGGGTTTGTGCTTTGCTGATCCGAACGGGCGTATTGTCCTTTGCAATGACCGTATGCGCCGTCTGTCGTTTGCGCTGAGCGGGCATGAGTTTCAGATTACCGACGATCTTGAAAAAGCGTTGGAGCACCCCGATAAAAGTATTATCGCTAACGGAGATTGTTACATACTGCCCGATAAGACAGTTTGGCAATTCCGCAAGCAGAATATAACCGTTGACAATGATGAAAACTGGCTTCAAATGACAGCGCATAATGTCACTGAACTTTATAATGGCAACGTTCGTCAAACTGCTATTAACGATGAGCTGAAAGAGGTCAACCGAAAGCTACAAAAAATGTATGAACGAATGGCCGATGATATAAAAGAAAAAGAAATTCTTGACCTGAAAATACATATACATGACACAATCGGAAGAAGCTTGCTGACAATTCGTGATATAATGGAAAGCGATGAAAACACTGACAAAAAGCTTGAGGCTTTACAGGAAGCAACCGCAGTGCTTACAAGTGATCGAGTGACAGCTAGCGGAACGATGGAAGAGGTTGTTCAGACAGCGGAAATCCTCGGTGTAACGGTGATGATGGATGGATGCCTTCCGGCCGATTCGCTTGCCGAAGAGCTTACCGTTGTCGCTGCAAAAGAATGTGTAACAAATTGTATCAGGCATGCCGGAGGCAATGAGGTATATATCAGCGTAAATGGGCGAAAGGATGTGTTTGATATTACGATAACGAACAATGGCGCTGCACCGTCGGGTCCTATTAAGGAGGGCAGCGGACTCTCATCGATTCGCCACAGCATAGAATCTGCCGGTGGAGAAATGCACACGGTATATAAACCACGATTTGAATTGCTGCTTATCATTCCAAAGGATGCGTCAAGTTTTATATGAAAACCTGACATGCAGCACCAGCTCTCCCCAAATACAATTATTAATGAGCTGATGTTCAATAAAAGGAGAACGACATATGATAAATACAATACTGGTTGAAGATGATTTATATATTCAAAAGCATTTTGCCGAGCGATTGAAATCAAACGAAATTTTTCGCCTTGTCGGCGTATATCGTGACGCTTTTGATGCAGAGAGAAACTGCAATAGCTCAATACAACTTATTCTTATGGATGTACAAACACAGCACAAGCACTCTGGTCTTGCCGCCGCAAAACGTATAAAAAAGGCTTTTCCGAATATCAAAATAGTAATTGTAACCTCGCTTGTCGACCCGCAGGTATTGGAACGAGCAAAGACAGGTGTAGCAGACAGCCTGTGGTATAAAGACCACGGCACAGAGGAGCTGATAAGTGTGATAAGGCGTACCCTTGCAGGCGAAAAAGTATTTCCTGACACCTCTCCTGCAATTGAAATGGAAGGCACAATGTCCGATACATTCTCGCCCCGACAGCTTGATATTCTCCGCTTATACATAAAGGGCTTTACATACCAGGAGATTGCCGATAAACTGGGTATCTCCAAAAACGGTGTGCGCTGGAACTTAGACGATATGGTTGAAAAAGGTGGCTTTGAGAATCGAGAAGCGTTGGTTGTGACAGCTATTGAGAACAAGCTCATGGTGACCACTTTAAAAGACGAATAGAGTAAATGAACCCCTTGACTGACACGGTCAAGGGGTTTTTATGTCCCAAAGTCAAAAAAGTTTGAAAATAGTTTTTTCTGTTACTGGCACTTGTGCCAGTGACAGACCTCAAAAAATCCGTACAATAGAATGTGTAAGACTATAGTTGTAGTAGAAAGGGGGGAGCAATGAATGTTGAAATATAACAAATACATTATGACCCTGTTGATGGTTTTAATTATGCCAGTCTTGGTTTCTGGATGTGCGGCAAAACCGTCAGAGGATTCTAATCTGACCGAAGATAAAACAACCGCCACAACCACAGAAGCAACCACAGAGGCGGCTACAGAAGCAACCACAGAGGCGACTACAGAAGCAACTACAGAGACAACTACAGAGGCAACCACAGAGGCAACTGTGCAAAAAGATACCGATTTATCAAAACTTAAAAATACAATTCTTGACAATAAAGAATCGGTTGGGATTGCCTATATCGGTTATGTTGGTTACGAGGCTGATGAGGAAGGAATCCTAAATTTCGTAAAAGACAGTCAGTATGCGGATAAATATGATTTTCTCTGCGGTGCGCCCCTTGTAAATGTGGGCGGTGCGGAGCTTTATGCGGTAGTTATTGCCGATACAAAATACAGTGTGTCTGTTTATCGGGCGGAAATAACTGATAATGGTGAATATTCTGTAAATACCGACAATACACTCTATAATTACAACGGAAATGGAATTGATTATTTTTTACTGCGCTGCAATGAAAGTGAAATACATTCAAATGTATCGCTGAGCTTAAAAAAAGGAAACGACTCTTTTTCTGTATTCCCGATGCTGTCAGGAATGGATGGGCAGCTTGTTGACGGAAAATACTATGATTTTTCAATATATTCCGATTATGGCGGCAGCGGTGAGTCCGAGGATAAGAATGTAGCAATAGCAAGGGAAATCCTTTTGGAGTCTCATGAGGTGCAATACTACATAAGCATGGGTATGAGTGTACAGTATACGGGTCAGATTGATGAAATTGAGGGACGGTCGTGTTGGATTTTTGCACTCGGCACAGGCAGAGACGATCAATTCGTCAGAGAACGTTATTACGGAGTATGTGACAACCTTATATATTATTATGATTCCTTGAACGACAAATGGGAGGTGCTCGGAAAAGGATAAACATCCACATAACTTACCGTGTGAGTTAAAGCACGGAATAATAAAATAAAAAAGGGAAAAAAGAAAAAAAGGAGGGAAAAAATATGGTAGATATTAAATCAATGGCAGCTGCAACAGCCCCGAGAGAGTTTGAACTCTCTTATACAACCACAATTGAAGATGTATATGAAAAGCTTAGCACACATGCATCGGCTTTTAAAATGCCTTTCAAAATCAAAGGGGGCATCCCAGGAAAGCGCATTTCCTTTGAGAAAGAACCGAACCTCGACGTTACGGTCTGGGTCTTTGTTAAGGATGGAAACAAAATTAAAGTCATGGCAAACATCCAGGAGAACACAACAACCGTCAATGGTATGCGAGTTGACAAAAACAGCGTAATTCAGAAAGGCGTAAGCGGAGTAGCGAATCTTCCTATTCAAAGAGGTGAGTATCTTGATGAGGTGACCGAAAATGTTAAAAAGATACTCAACGGCGAGCAGGTTGAAGATTATGTAGCACCCGTTGGTGTCAACGGCAGTGGACAGACGGAAAAGGATTGGCTTGTAGCCCTTCTACTCTGCCTTTTCCTCGGCGGAGTTGGTGGCCACCGTTTTTATGCGGGTAAAGTCGGAACAGGCATTCTCTATCTTTTTACCGCCGGCGTTTTTGGAATAGGTGTACTTGTTGATCTGATAAAGATCATTACCGGCAAATTCACTGACAAAGACGGAAATCCTATTCAAAAAAAATAGACAGGACTTCTTGACAGCCTATAGACAAATATGGCTTAAAATTGGGAACTGTGCCTGAACTCTTTCGGGCACAGTCCTGATTGCGAAAGGAGAACTTGTTATGAGTAAAAGAAAAGAAAAAGAGGACATTAAAATGACCATATTTATTATGGTCGTCGGCATAGCATCGATGGTTGTGGGTGTCTTCGGAATTGTCACAAGCAGAATTGAAAAGAAAGAATATGCAGCCTCAACTGATATACGGAAAGTTTCCGCTGTTATTGTTGACTTTTCAACCCACGATAGTAAGGATGACAATGGCGATGTAGATTATACAACATATAAATTCAGAATTTCATATGAAATTGACGGAAAGACCTATAAAGGGAAATGCGAAGAGCGTGTTTGGTCAAGAGATATCGCAAAAGGATACACATACGATAAATTGAGAAAAGGCGATACAATAAAAGTAGAGGTCTATAAAACTACAAAAGGAAATTACAAGCTTTCCCCGGAGGGTAATCCCGTTGATTTCCTGCTCTACTGCGCGGCAATCCCTTTTGGCTTGTTCCTTGTTGTTATAATGATATGTGACATTGTAAAAGACAAACGGAAAAAGCAGAGCGAAAATGAAGTGGTCAGCAAGGAATAAATCAGAGGTGATTTTATGGATTTATCAGTATCGCTGTGCATTGCAGCCGCTTTTGCTATATTATGTACATTCTATATCGGTAAAAGTATACTTGTAATGGATTTTTCGGAATATCTTCCCAAGAATTTGAAAAAAGCTAAGCTGGAAAGATTGCTGGCAAAAAGGGAAACTCCTCTACAGGATTCGAAAATCCGAAAGGATATAAGAAAAGCATTTGAAAGAGTACTGATTCCGCTTGGAAAAGCGGATCAAAAGCTTCTTACGGCAAGAATGGACCTGACTTTTCGAAAAAAAATCGTCAGTCAGATCGACGTACTTAATAAGAATAAGCTACGCCGCAAAATTTACGTCACGGATGTTGTTCCCATTCCTAAAAATAACTTTGAAACATGGAACGATGATGGCAGAGAATGGCGGGAATCGGTTTTGAAGTGCAGCACCCTGGAGCGTTTCGAGTCAATGCAAGGCAACAGGGTTCAGCATGAGATATACCGTAAAAATTCATATCTCCGAATACTTCAGTCGAGACACGTTCGCCGCACAGACAAAAAAGAGAATAAGAAAAGCTATTATCACGATATGTTGAGAATAACCTGCCCATCATGCGGTGCAAGAGTCAAGCTGAACAGTCAGCAGGTTACCTGTGAATATTGCGGCGCCGTTATAAAAAACGAGTTTTACGATTGGCAGACCGAATCGTTTGAGATTTATGAAACAATCAGTACAAATATGAAAAGATTTTTACAGCTTCTTTTATCCGGTTTCATACTTTTCTTAAGTGTCTTTCTATGCTTATACTTGATCGAGGATACGGAGATTTCCCTTGCAGCCGGCGTCGGTGCAGCGATTCTTGCTTTTGGAACGATTGTTACACCTATTATTTGTGGAAAAGTTAAACAAGACAATTTAGCGAAAAAGATCGCAGGATATTCAGAGAACTACCTCAGATCCTGCTTAAACGAATACTTTAGCAAAAACGAAAATGACAATGATCTGCTTGATTTCAGTATCGGCACGATCAAGCTTTTAAAAGTCTCTAACACAGATGAAATAACAACGGTTAAGTCTGAAGTTTATGGAACAAAAACCTTTCTTCCTGAAAATAAGAAACCGTTTACAAAAAAATTCAAAAAGAAACTGACCATGCAAAGAGCAAGATATCCAGAAAAAAGAAAGTCTGACGGTGAATTCTTTGCTGAAAAGGAATGTCCTAGCTGTGGAGCAACATTCTTGCCCGATGAAAATGGATGCTGTTCTTATTGCGGTTATACCCTTCACGGAGATAGCAAAAAGTGGAAAATAAAAATCTGAATCCTGTTAAAATTCTGCATTGCCGATTAAGGTGAAAAATGGAAACATTTACATATTATTAATTTAAAAAAGGAGGGAAACCTATGAGCAAAAAGAAAAAACTTTTGACTGTCGTAACACTTGTCATACTGATGCTCGGGGCATCAGTATTCACTGTTTCGGCAGCGGACAATTATTCGGTTGACGAAAACACAACCTATGTAACCAACTTTGCTGAGCTAGAAAAAGCTCTTGAAGCCACCTCAAACGAGACAACCCCACCCGATAAGCTTGTTGTTCTCAAAAACAACATAGATTACGAAGAGCAAGTTCCGGGCGATTGGAGCTATCAGGATGAGCAGGAGTGGTATTCCGAAATCACAGTTAGCTATCCTGGAAAAATCACCCTTGACTTGAACGGAAAAACCCTGAAAGTTACAACAGATATTCGTTCAGACGAGGAGACAAGGGATCTGTTTGTGGTTTTTTCGGGTTCCAAGGCAAACACCGACTTCACAATTACCACAACCCAGTCCGGCGGACAGATAATCTTTAACTCAACAGCCAACGAAACTTCAATGATCACTGTGAATAACCCAAACGCAGATGTGAATATTCTTGGAAAAGCAGGGAAGTTTATCAACTATAATCTCACTCTTACTGCACAATCCGGAAGTGACACTTATTTAAACGATAAGAATAAGCACCACATTATTTCCTTCAATGATATAAACAATCTCTATATCACCGGTACTCTTATTCAGAATAATGCACGCGTCCCGTCTTGTATATATTCATACGGACCGGAGCCGCAGGGTAATGTTACAATAACAGGAAACTCAGAAATAGAAGTAACTTCAAAACAGCTTCTTAATGAACAGCCGTTCAGCACAATATATTTCCAAAAAAAACCATACAGCAGAAAAGTAAGGCTTGGCGGCTGTTATATTGGACAAAAGGGAAATGTAAATTCAATCTATTACGGTGGCCAGCCACCTCATTTCTATGACATAGTTCTATCCCAATCTCTGGACATGCCGAACTATGTTATTATGCACAACGGTACCAGGACATACAATACCTGGCCTGACTTTGTTAAGTTGGATGCGGATATAAAAATTATCTCCTCCTGTCACGATTCTGAGCCTGAATTAGAGGAAAGGACATCACTTCTTGGTCACTACAAGTACTGTAAAAAGTGTGATGCTCTTGAAAGCTTCCAGGAGCATCAGTTTGGCAGAACTCTCGCTGCTAAAGAGGCAACATGCATCAGAAAGGGAAGAACGGTCGGCTATGAGTGCTTCGGCTGCAAATATTATGAGGGTTACACCGAACTGCCAGCACTTGGACACGATTTGAGCGACACCTATACGGCTGACTGGCCGGCAACCTGCGACAAAGATGGAAGGGAATCCAGACACTGCAAACACACAGGCTGTGGGTATGCAATTCAGAAAGTCATTCCGAAGCAGCACCAGAGCCTTGTATGTAATGGCACATATTGCCAAAGCTGCAAGCAATATGTTAACCCGACCAAAATAGGTTACGGTGACAATTCCTGTAAAAACATAACCGCTTACTTCTTTACTCCGACGGAAACGAAGGTTTATCTTATCACCATAACTTCGTCAAATCTCGGCAGCGGAAATATTCAGGGAACAGAAGTAAACCTTGTAGAGAATAACCGGCTTAGTGAATCCGTCTCTAGTAACAATAAAGGCAAAGTTACCGAAGTCAGACTTGAAAAAGACAAAACCTACGATGTTACACCGTATATCACTAATTCAGAAAGCCAAGACTGCATAGTTAACATCTCCTGTAAGGAACATAATGCGGTTATAGATAACGAAATTAAAGCAACCTGCACAAAGACAGGTCTCACCAAAGGTAAGCACTGTTCAGTTTGTAACACCGTTATAGTCGCTCAGACCAAAGTCAAGGCTCTCGGTCATAAGTACTCCAAGTCTGTTGTCAAGGCTACTCTTACCTCAAATGGCAAGATTACCAAGAAGTGCACTGTTTGCAGTACGATAGAACCAACAATTTCGATAGCGAGAATTAAGTCAGTTTCGCTGAAAAAGCCGGCGTATACATATAACGGAAAGGTTCAGAAGCCTTCGGTCATCGTTAAGGATGCAAACAAAAAAACGCTTAAGAATGGAACAGATTACACCGTTTCTTACAGCAAAAACCAAAATATTGGCAAGGCGATCGTAACTGTTACCTTCAAGGGCAATTATAGCGGCAGCAAAAAGCTGAGCTTTAAAATCCTTCCCGCCGCGACGAGCAAGATCGCTGTTAAACAGACCACAAACTCGATCAAGGCTTCCTGGAAAAAGGTTGCCGGTGTAAGCGGGTACAGAGTATACCTTTACAAGGGCAAAAAGCTTGCCAAGAGCGTTGACACAACGAAGCGCACCCTCACATTTAAAAAGCTTTCAAAGGGCACGGGATACAAGATTGTTGTCAAAGCCTATAAGACGATTGACGGCAAAAAGTCTCTTTCTCTTGTTTCAAAGGAGCTTCTGACCGCAACAAAGCTTTCTGCGCCGACGTCGGTCAAGGTCAAGGCAGGAAAGAAAAGGGCAATCATCAGCTGGGCAAAGGATAAGAGTGCAAACAGCTATACAGTATATTACAGCACAAATAAAAACAGCGGCTTCAAAAAGCTCACTGTTATCAAAAACAGCGCGGACATCAAAAAGCTTACAAGTGGTAAGACCTACTACTTTAAGGTTGTTGCCAACAAGAAGGTCGGAAAGGCTGCTGTGGCTTCTGATTTCAGCAAGCTTGTCAGCGCAAAAATCAAGTAATGGTGTTATATGAACCGATCAAAAGATAAATTAAGTCAGATGCATTATTAAAAAAAGGCGAGTTTTAAATTTATGGAATCATAACCGTTCTTATTATGATTTATCGAACATGATTACGGTTTAATAATTACAACCGTTCATAACGCCAAAATAACCGCAAAACCCCGATGCAGAAATACTCTGCAGCGGGGTTTTTTGTGGCAAAAAAATGGTGTTTCTGTTATGCTGGATATATTAAGAGGTTGATATGCAGCGATGTTATTTTGACATTAAGAAAGGTTCAAGGTATTGCTTATGATAAAACGAAAATTTGCAACATTTATGTTGACATTAATACTGGTGATGACAGGTGTATCGACGATTCGTGTGATAGGCTATGCGCAGGAAGAATCTGTTGGTTCATCAACAAATCCCAAAGAGAGAGTTACAGAATATAAGTACAGTGCTGAAAGTGACCCTCAAAATGGTATAGTATTGAAGGTTGAATGGAACGAACCCAAATTAGGGGAGAATACAACATTCCACGTTTCGGCGGATGGTGGCAGTGGCCGGTATTTGTTTAGAATGGATGCACCGAGTTATTCCAATCCGGGTGAGTATAGCTTTGAATCCGTGGCGGATCCAAGCCGCGGAGCGTGGATTCAATATACAGATGAGTGTGAATCTCACGACTTTGAATTCACAATGACTGCTTCGGGAGTCTATAACTTCAGGTTTTATGTAATGGACAAGACGTCAGGTGTCTATTATATGCGTGTGAGCACAAATATACAGGTATCGGACAGGGCTTATCCGAGCGTGGGTGACATTGTGAATGCTGCGGTAAAAAAGTGCAGCAAGGAGACGGATGGTTCGGACTATGAAAAGGCATTGTGGCTGCATGACTGGCTGTTGAAGCAGCTTGATTACGATCATTCCCTGAAATGGTCTTCGGCAGAGAGCGCACTGACACGAAAGCTGGGCACATGTCAAGCCTATGAGAGTGCCTATTCAAAACTGCTTACTGCAGCCGGCATAACAAATGCTGAGACAAGGGATACCTATGATGGACATACCTGGAATGCCATGAAGCTGGATGGCAAATGGTATCAGGTGGACTGTACATGGGATGATACAAAAGACAATTATTATAACTTTGATCAAATGCATTTGTATTTTGGACTGACGGATGAACTCATGGCGTTGGCACACAACGGTCATGATCAGATTTATACGGCAAGCGGTTATGGCACACGTTCTACAAGCCTGGCAGACAACTACTTTGTCAGAAACGGAGATGCCGCAAAGTGGGCGCGAGCCTACGCTGAGAGGATTCAGAAAAATCTCAATGCAGGTAAAACCAAATTCGAAGTCAGCACTGACAATGCGTCATATCCGCCGAGCATTTCGGGTATTCAAAATGGGATTATCGCATATGCCTTAAATCAGATGACGTGGAAGGCGGGAAGTAAAAAGGTTGCATTGCGAGTGGCAGGAACATCCACCAAGCTTTCTTTTACTGCAAAATATACGGACACAGTAAAGCGCGTGAGAATAGTATTTGCTCCAAATGGAGGTCGTGTGAGCTCCGGAAGTAAGATAGTCATTTGTGGAAAAACTTACGGAACACTGCCGACACCGGCCAAAAGGGGATATACATTTGCAGGCTGGTACACAGCAAAGAGTGGCGGCAGCAGGATCGGCAGCAGTTCGGTTGTAAGGACTACCAAAAATCAGACATTATACGCAAGGTGGAAGCTGGTAAAGTATAAGATCCAGTACAGTCTTGGCAAGGGGACAAACAACCGGTCCAATCCAGTCGGTTATACCGTCGCGTCTAGGACTATCGTCTTGAAGAATCCGGTCAGAAAAGGCTACACATTTAAGGGGTGGTACAGCGATCCCAAGTACAAGAAAAAGGTTACGAAGATTGCAGCCGGCAGCACCGGCAGCAGGAAACTCTATGCCAGGTGGGTGAGAAAATAAATTCGTATAAATCAATGCAATATCCCCTTTGTTGTCGAATTGTGGATAATAAGTGCTGGAAAATATTTGGCGCCAAGGAGGCATAAAGGGGATTATGGCAAAGATTGCGACGAGGGAAATACAATGAAGTAAAGGATGCATTCCTTGAATATGCGTTCCAGAACAGGCAGGTAATGATATGAGCCTATATATTTCGCTTCTTAACAATATGGCTGTGAGCTTTTTTGGGGGAATATTATCAGCGTCTTTTTGTAATGCGCTGTCCACTAGGAAAAGAAAACTCA
>ERZ507026.795-NODE-795-length-12000-cov-6.130766_pt1 | contig 12000 bp, 14 predicted proteins | sample MGYA00512876_ERZ507026 | MGnify/ENA metagenome assembly ERZ507026 | reverse complement strand
TAATAATGTAAGAAATGTACAGTTGGCTCTTGACATGTACAGGGCTAATAGAGGTCGGCCGGCTTATATCCGGGGAGGATGTGCGGTTTATTACGGCCCGGGGTCATTACGCCATTGCCTCCTATGCATCTGAGGTTTCGGAGGAGGCGCTGGAGCTTTGGAAAAATTATGAAAGCGATAAGCTTTCTATCGTGAAAAGCCTCCGGGGTGTAAACGGGTATGCGTTTTATCCCGATGTAATTGCCGCCAAACGGCAGGATTTGCGATAACGGTTCCCGAGAGGAGAAAGAGTATGAAAAGACTGATAATTGCTTTTATTACATGGATGCTTGTGGGAGTAACGGTCACCGTAGCCTGGGCGGCAGGCCCGGCGAAGCCTGTGATTGAGGCGGAAATGCCGGATTGCTATAGCTATATCGGCGGCAGTGGGATCACTTTGTTTACCAATGCCAGTGCGTCCGACGGCGGTACGCTGAAATATCAGTGGTATGTCACGGATATAGAAAACATGGCGATGATCCGTGCCATTGACTACGCAGAGGGAGACAGCTACCGGGTGCCGGAGGAATTGGGCGTGAAATAGTACTGCTATGCTGCGTGGAATGTGGCGGGAGGTGCAGAGAGCGAGCCCACATACAGCCGCTTGATCCGGGTGGAATTCTATGAAAACAACCCTGTCCATATCCACAGCTTTGGCCAGTGGATGGTAACTACGGAGCCAACCTGCGAGGAGTCTGGTATTAAGACCCGGGAATGCGATTGCGGTGTTACCGAACGGGCAGAGGTGCCTGCGGTGGGACATAATTGGGATGCGGGAACAATAACCAGGGAACCTACTCCAAAAGCCGATGGTGAAAAGACCTATAGCTGCCTTGTCTGTAAGGCAACTATGACAGAGCCGGTAAAATACAGCGGAAGTCTTGAAGGCGACAATGATGAAAAAAGCAGCGTTGAGCCGGAAAAAGACATGAGTACCGATCTAAAAGATGACCACGAAAAAAATACAGAGCATAATTCTCCCGTGGAGAGCGAGAGGTTTTCTTTTCCGTGGTGGATCGTCGCCGTTATTGCCGCGGCGGTGATTGGTGGGGGTGTTTTGGCAATTGTTTTAATTCGGAAAGGCAATGATGAATGATGAAAAAATCGTTCTGGACATTCGGAGCTGCATCTATGCGCACACCATGGAGCGAATGCTGATGCAGAAATTGGACGATTGCCAAATTGTGATCTCCGAGTTGCCGGATGCAACCGCCGAGTGGTGCAAAACGCATCTGCCAGGTGTGCCTTGAAATGCAATATTTCAAAACCGCCGTTCTGCGCCGCGGGGCCGAAAATAATGGTCTTGCTGTGTTCGCCAGCGCAGCTGCTATCAAAGGAATAGAGCCGATAAACCGTTGACCTCTCGGCTGCGGGTTATCGGCTCTGTGTCTATGTGTCCGGCTATTTGTTAGCTGTCATATTTCTTTTTTCAAAGGCAATAGATCGTGAAAGATTCAACTCCGGGTGTCTGATTTCTGCATGAACTCCAGATAGAGACTATATAGCACCGCACAGACCGGAACGCTGAAAAGCATTCCCAAGATACCAAACGCCCCGCCTCCAATCGTGACAGCCATCAGCACAAGCAGTCCGGGCAGGCCCACCGATTTTCCAACAACTTTTGGATAAATCAGATTGCCCTCTACCTGTTGTAGAATCAGCAGATAAACAATGAACCACACCGCTTTGATGGGTTCTGCCAACAGAATCAGAAATGTGCCAAGACCGCCGCCGAGCCATGCGCCGAAGATCGGCACCAACGCGGTAACGGCAACAAATGCGGAAACGGCACCGGCATAGGGAATCCTCAGAATCAGCATTCCAAGGAAGCAGAGGACTCCAATAATGACGGCCTCGGTAAGCTGTCCGCTGACAAAGTTGGTAAAGGTTTGATTCGTCAGCGAAGCGATGCTCAGAAGCCGCTTTGCCCCCGTTTGTGGAAGCACCGTTGTGATCAGCTTTTTTAAGTGGGCTGCAACCACTTCTTTTTTTGCCAGCAGATACAACGCAAAAACAAACGCCAAAAGCACGTCAACCAAGCCGGAAAGGATGGATGTAGCCGCGCCCCATGTTACTGTAATGATTCCGCTGCCTTCGTCGTTGATAAAGGCCGTAATTTTCTCAATCAGCAGATCGGAGTCGATTGCATATTCCGGCAAAACGATGTTGTACTTTGCTGCAAAGTGAACAGTATCTGCCCACCAGCCCCCAATTTCATCAACATAAATCGGAATATTCTGAATAAACTCGCCGCCGGACTCCCGCAGACTCGGAATCATCATAAACACTACGGCAAACAAAATCCCAAACACAAGAACAGCGCTTAAAGTGAGGCAAACGGGTCTTGCCAGCTTTACAGGGGCCTTTTTGCACACTCTGTTCCAGCAGCGTTCAAGCGGGTTAAGGACAACATTGATCAGAAAAGCGATACCTCCGCCAATCAGAAACGGCGAGAACAGCGAGATCACTTTTCCGAGAAATTTCATTACGGCATCGAGGTTCATTAAAGCCCAAGCAAAAAGAATCATCAGCAGCAATGCGCGAATGATGTATCGGGCAATGCTTTTGTCGAGCTGTCTGTTTTCCGGCGGGACGGCAATATCGTGCCGCTTGGTGTCAGTACCCTGTGTTTTTTTCGCCATATTCCCTCCACGCTGTTATTGCGCACATTCTAAAATGGGGTCATATTGCTTGACGGTAATGGACGACACTCTGTACGCGCTCAGCTCGGAGACCGTGATCTCCAAATTCTGCACAGCAAAGGAATCGCCCTTACCGGGGACTCTATTCAGCTGCTCCATGACCCAGCCGCCGACGGAAACACTGTCCGATTCCAGCTTGACGCCAAAGAATTCCATAAAATCCTCCAAGCTGACGGAGCAGTCCACGCGGTAGGTATTCTCGTCCAGCTTTTCAAAATCTTCTTCCACCTCGTCGTGTTCGTCCCAAATTTCACCGACCAGTTCTTCCAGAATATCCTCCATCGTAACAATACCAAGCGTCCCGCCAAAATCGTCTACGACTACGGCGACATGGGACTTCTGATGCTGGAGCATTTTCAAAATATCCCGGATCTTTGTGTGCTGATAGACGAACAGCGGCTCTGTCATGATCTCTGCAATGGGCTGATCCGTCATCTTGCCGTTGATATAGAAGTCCTTCTGATGAAGAACGCCGACGATCTGATCGATGGTATCCCGGTAGACCAGCAGGCGGGAAAAGCGGGACTGCGTAAAGGCTCTGGCAATTTCCTCATGGCTCTCGCCGATGTCCACGGCCTCCAAGTCGATTCGATGGGTCAGAATTTCTGCCGCCGTCAGGTCACGGAACTCAAGGGCGTTGCGCAGCAGCTCGCCCTCGTTTTCGTCAATGCCGCCGTCCTGCTCCACGTCCTCCATAAAACGAAGCAACTCCTCGTGGGACATTTTTGCATCGTCATCCGTCTTGAAGAAGCGGGAAACCAGCTTTTTCCACTGAGAAAAGAGAAAATTCAACGGTGTCAGCACCCAAATCCAAAGGCGGATAAAGGGCGCACTGAACAAAGCAAAGCGTTCAGGGGCGTCCTTTGCAACACTCTTGGGGGTGATCTCACCAAAAATCAAAACAACGATCGTTACGACGACCGTAGAAACCGTCGCACCGATGTCGCCGTAAAGTCCGACGAACAGAAGTGTGCCGATGGACGCCACCATGATATTGACGATATTGTTGCCGATCAGGATGGTGGAGATCAGCTTGTCATAATCTTGGGACAGCTTGAGCGCCAGCGCTGCCCGCTTGTTTCCGTTGTCCGCCAACACCTTGAGGCGGGTCTTATTCAGAGACGAGAATGCCGTTTCTGTGGCGCTGAAATAGGCGGACATGGCGATGCAGACCACCATTGCGAAAATGCTTCCCAAATAATTCATATAAAACTCCTTTATTTCCTGTTCATATTATTGTTTTATGCAAAAAAGACACATCTATACCCGATACCGCAGCAAAGGGCGTAGATATGCCACATACGAACAGATCATATAAGAGCAGTTACCGTTATCGTCGCTACTGTCGTTTTCCACGGATTTCTTTCTCCTTTTTGCTGTGTGCTTATATCATAGCATTTCTCCGGTGTAGATTCGGTAAAGAAACAAGCACGGGGCAATATCGTCCTGTGAGAAATCTTGAAGCGTTTCCGCTTATGCGGTATAATAACGGCCAGCAGTTATTATACACTGATTTAAGCCGTTTTTCTCCCGGGTTTCGCCCGGAATCGAAAAACATGGCGTATGATGCCATTCTGCTTCGCTGCATGGTATCATAATGCCGCAATAAATTTCAGGAGAAGCATGATGAAGAATCGACAGCGACAAAAGGATACTCTATTTTCGATCCTTATTTTTTGCAGTGCCTTTGCCGTCAATTTGCTGATTCAGAAGCTCTTTACCATGCAGACGCTGGTACCCATGATCTTTGTGTTCGGCGTGTTTTTGATCTCGCTGAAAACCCACGGGTATTGCTATGGCATCACTTCGGCAATCGTCAGCGTATTTGCGGTGAATTTTGCCTTTACCTATCCCTATTATGTCTTCGACTTTTTCGTGGGAGAAAGCATCTTATCTGCCGTCATTATGCTGGCAGTTGCCGTTTTCACCAGTACGCTGAACAGCCGCATTCGAGATCAGGAAAAGCTGCGGACAGAGAATGAAAAGGAGCGAATGCGGGGCAATCTGCTGCGGGCGATTTCCCATGATCTGCGCACACCACTCACCTCTATATACGGGTCCTCCTCCACGCTGATCTCCAAGTATGATGCACTGCCAAAGGAGCAACAGCTCAAGCTGTTGGGAGAAATTCAGGAGGACAGCGAATGGCTCATCCGCATGGTTGAAAATCTTCTGTCTGTCACAAGGATCGACGGCGCGAAAGTGGAAGTCGTGAAGACACCCACGGTTTTGGATGAGCTGATCGACTCGGTTCTCATGAAGTTTTCCAAAAAGTATCCGAATCAGAAGGTCATCACACAGATACCGGAGGAATTTGTGGACATTCCCATGGATTCGCTCCTTATTGAACAGGTACTGCTGAATCTTCTGGAAAATGCCGTATTCCACGCAAAAGGCATGACGGAGCTGACGCTTTCCGTTTCTCTTGTGGGGGATAAGGCGGTATTTGAGGTTGCCGACAACGGCTGCGGCATCCCGGAGGATGCACTTCAAAAGATTTTCACCGGAAGTTATGAAAAGTCCGCCGCGCCGGTGGACGGGACCCGCAGCAATATGGGGATCGGACTATCCGTGTGCGCCGCCATCGTCAAGGCGCACGGCAGCGAGATCACTGCGGAAAATAGGAAGGGCGGCGGTGCTGTATTCCGCTTTGCTCTGGAAAGAGGGGGTGAGGACGATGGGCAATAACAAGTACAAAATCCTGATCGTAGAGGACGAGGCCAACATCAGAAGTTTTATCAAAGCCAATCTGGAAACCAGCGACTATCAGGTGCTCTGTGCAGAAACCTGCGAGCTTGGCATGATGATGTATGCCTCCCATCATCCGGACCTCATCCTTTTGGATCTTGGTCTGCCGGATCGAGACGGTATGAGCTTGATTCAAGAAGTTCGGGAGACAGACACCGTGCCCATCATTGTGCTTTCCGCCCGTTCCAACGAGAGGGACAAGGTGGAGGCGTTGGATCTGGGTGCGAATGATTATATCACCAAGCCCTTTGGCACGGAGGAATTGCTGGCTCGTATCCGTGCCGTTCTCCGCAGCCATCGGCACAGCGAAGAGAAGGAAAGCAGTCCCGGCGGGAAATTCCGCCTGCAGGACTTGCTGATCGATTATGATACACGGCAGGTTTTTGTAGGGAAAGAGGAGATCGACCTGACCCAGACGGAATACAACATCATGGCGTTTCTCTCCGTTCACGCCGGAAAGGTGCTGACGTATGCCGCCATCATTCGGGCGGTCTGGGGGTATTCGGACTATGGCAGTGTCAAGAAGTTGCAGGTCAACATGAAGAACATCCGCAAGAAAATGGGCGTGACACCCGGTGAAAAGCGCTACATCATCAACGAGCTTGGCGTCGGATACCGTATGCTGGCGGAGGATGAGGCATAGCGCTGCCAAAGTTCTTCGCCGCTTGACAGGCGTGTACAATGCAAATGAGCTTTTTCCGTTTCTATATCAAACGGAGAAGGCTCATTTTTGTTTGGAGGATCAAAGGAGTGAAATGCCTTGTATCTCTCTGCGCCGGTGCGCAGGGCAGCTTGAATATTCTTGGTAATGTTGCAGCAGGCGATTTTCGCAACTGCGTACCGCCGGTTCCTCTACGCCATTTTTACGCCATTTCTGCGTGGGGTTGCGTAGGGAAATAGGAACTTTTATGTTTTGTCTTCATCCGAAAATGCCTGTCCTATCAAGCTTTATCGGCATTTGTGCGTCTGCGGAGAGTTTCAGAAACAGGCTCGCTTTCGCCGATACCTAATTTCATAGTTTTTCGCTCTCCTTATGCTTTAGAGGCGGCAGAGCCGCCAGTTTTACCGGATAGAGGCGCCCCGGCAGGCCGATGTCCACCGAGACGAAGCGTAAAATCGCCGGAAGGACAAGCTGTCAGGCGTGTTTACCCTTGCTCATTACGGATATTATCATACCATGTCGGCGGCAGATGCACAATAGGAAAAAGGCTCCGGCGGCGCAAAATCTCCTCCCCTTCGGCACAGACGGGGGCAGGAAAGCCCTGCGGCCCGTGTGGGCGCAGGGCTTTCTCCCGATGAAGCTTAGTCCTTCTTATTCTTGCGCTTGGTGACAAGCAGCACCACCAGCACGATGATGCCCACGCCAGCCACAGCCAACACAACCCACAGGGCGGTCACGTTGCTGCTGTCGCCGGTGCGGGGGGATCGGGCGTAGTGGGTTTCTCCGGCCGGGTGGGCTGGGAAGGCTCACCCGGCTTGCCGGGCTCCACATACCGCAGCAGGGAGATGTCCGCCCCCAGGCGGATGGTCTTGCCGGCGAAGTCGGTGGTATTGCTGTTGACCAGCGCCGCCGCACCCGCCAGCTGTGCCGGGGTGGTCAGGGTGAACTCGGTATCCGTCCCGTTATACCACGAGAGATCCACTGCCCCGTCCCAGCGGGTGGTGGAAAAGTATTCCGCCATGACCTGCTCTTCCGTTACGCCCTCCGGCAGGGTATAGGCGTAGCCGGAAGCCGTCTCGGTAAAGGCCGCTCATTGCCTTCGCCGTCCGTATGGTGGATGGCGGCAACGTCATAGCCTTCCCGCCGCTCTGCCTGCACCTGTCCGTCCAGAGCCGAGACCAGCATCACCAAACTCAGCACCATGCACAAAGTCAGCAGCAGCGCCGATACACGCTTCCTGTGTCGCTTTATGTGCAGGTCCCTTCCTCTCTGAAAATTTTTATATGCAGCCCCACAGGGCATGATATACAGCTTCACGGCTTGGCCGGGTCATAGATGCAGCTGCGGACCGTGCCACCGGTGACCGGCACCTGCGCCACCGTCAGAGGGATACGGTACAGGGTGTGCAGCAACTCCTCCGTCAGCATCTCCTCCACCGGGCCGCAGGCCGCCACCGTGCCGCCGTGGAGGGCCAGCACATGGGTGGCGAAGCGAAGGGCGTGCTCCGGATCATGGGTGGACAGCAGCACCGTGTAGCCCTGCTCCGTCAGGCGGCGCACCTGCTGCAGGAGCCTGAACTGGTTGCCGTAATCCAGATTGGCGGCAGGCTCGTCCATCAGCAAGATCCTCGCCTGCTGGGCCAAGGCCCGTGCAATGAGGGTCAGCTGCCGCTCGCCGCCGGAAATGCGGCGGATGCCCCGGTCTGCCAGCGGGGCGATGCCCACCAGCTCCATCATGCGCTGCGCCGTCTCCAGCTGCTGCCGTCCCGGCTGCCGCAGAGGCTCCAGCCCTCCGGCGGCGCCCATAAGCACCGTGTCCCGGACGGTGTAGTCGAACAACGGCTGGCTGGACTGGGGGATATACGCTGCCAGGCGGGCCAGCTCCCGCCGGGGCAGATGCCGCACGTCCCGCCCGCACAGGGAGATGCTCCCCTGATAGTGGGGCAGAAAGCCCAGCATACAGCGGAACAGGGTACTCTTCCCCGCTCCGTTGGGCCCCAGCACGGCCACCAGCTGTCCGGGCTCGGCCCGGAAGCTGACATCCCGCAGCACCGGGTGAGCGCCGTAGGAAAAGGAGAGTCTCTCCACGTCAATGCTCATGCCGTCGCCCTCCCGTGATGATGAGATACAGAAACAGCGGCGCTCCCACGAAGGCCGTCAGGATACCCAGAGGCAGCTCACCGGTGGTCACCAGCCGAGCGATGTCATCCACCGCCAGCAGGAAAGCCGCTCCAAACAGGGCCGCCGCCGGGATCAGCCGCCGGTAGTCGTAGCCGAACAGCATACGGCAGAAGTGGGGGATCACCAGACCCACCCAGCCGATCATGCCGGACACCGCCACACTGGCGGCGGTCAGCAGCGTGGCGCACAGGATCACCACCAGACGCAGTGCCCCCGTCCGCACGCCCATGGACTGGGCCTCCTCCTCCCCCACCGTCAGCAGGTTCATCCGCCAGCGCAGGAGAAACAGCGGCAGCAGTCCTACCGCCACCGGCAGCACCAGAAAGCGCACGTCCTCGGCCTTGATGGAGCTGAGGCTGCCCATGAGCCAATAGGTGATGGCAGGCAGCTGCTGCTGGGTATCCGCCACCAGCTTGATAAAGGACGTCCCGGCGGAAAACAGAGAGGAGATCATCATACCCGCCAGGATCAGCGCCACCGTGGGGTCCGAGCGAGACAGACGGCTCACCAGCCACGCCGCCGCCACGGCCAGCAGACCGAAGCAGAAGGCGGACAGGGAGATGCCGAAATACCCGGCCCCCAGCAGGATAGCCAGCGCTGCGCCGAAGCCTGCGCCGGTGGAGGCCCCCAGAATATCCGGCGACACCATGGGGTTGCGGAACATTCCCTGATAGGCCGTGCCGGAGACGGCCAGCGCCGCACCCACCAGCGCTGCCGCCGCAATGCGGGGCAGACGGATGGCAAACACCACCTTCTCGTCGCTGACGGACCAGTCCGCAGCGCCGCCGGTGAGCCTTGTCCACAGCATATGCAGGAGCTTACCCGCAGACAGACCGTAGCGCCCCACCAGCATGGAAGCCAGCAGAAGCAGCAGGCACACCCCGCCCAGCAGGAGAAAGCGCCGCCGGTAGGTCCTCCCGGCCATCAACTTCTCCATGGGTCAGTTCCCCGCCGCATGGGGGACGATGTAATAGGCGCCGGTCTTGGCATCATAGTACACCTCACCCCGCTTTTCCAGATCCTCGCCGCCGGAGAGGCCCTCCTGCTGCCGGAGCCGCTTCGCATGGTCTCCAGCAGCAGGGGCAGACTGGCGTTCATATGCCGCTGCTCTCCCGGCAGCTCCGCCAGCCACCAACCCAGTGAAAACACGGAAAACGCCAACAGCAGCAGGCAGATCACCACCGGAATCTCCATGGCGCTGGCTGCTGCCCGCAGGATATTGTGAAACAAGGTACTCATTTATTCGTCCCTCTCTTTTTTGAAATACAGCACCCGTGCGCCGTCGCTGATGGTGGTGCCGCCCTGCGGGCCGGTCTGTCCATCGGATTGACTGCCGCCGGGGGCAGAGGGGTCTGTCCCTCCGGCGGAGGGCTTGCCGCCGGCCTCCGCCCTTCCCGGCAGCAGGCATACCGCCGTCAGGCAGGCCAGCATCCACAGGGTCAGCCGCCGCAGGCGGATATGGCACTTCTTCCTCGCAGGTTCTCCTCCCCGTATGGGGTCACGTCCGCAGGGTGGATCGGCTCAGCATCCCGGCCGCCTCCTCCGCCGACAGGTCATAGTGCCAGAACAGCCGGTAGTACTCCTGTGCCACAGCCGTCATATCGTAGTCATACAGCTGGGGGTACAGCAGATCCCCCAGCCACCAGATGCCCAGCACCCGGTTCACCGACGGCGGGGAACTCATCCAGTCGTAGGGCAGGCCCGGTATCTCGTAGTACCGCCCCTGCTGCACGGCGGTAAGGCCCGCCCAGTCCCCTTCCGTCAGGGTATCGTAGGGGCCGCCGGAGGACAGCAGAATAACATCCGGCTCCACGGCGTATACCTCCTCCAGACTGACGGTGGTGCCGCCGCCCCGGTTGCTGACCTCCTGGGGGATAATGGCGTTGACGGCCCCCACCAGGTCGATGACGTCCGCCTGGACCGACCCGGCGGCGTTGCAGGCAAGGCCCGTGGACCCGGTGCCGAACAGCACGGAGAGCCGCTGATTCTCGGGGATTTTTGCGGAATTCTCCCGGGCCATGGAGACGGTTTTTTCAATGAATTGGGCCAGGGGCTCCGCCATGTCGGACCGGTTCAGGATATCCCCCAGGGTCCGGTAGGCGGCGGCCATATCGTCCAGGTCCGCCTCGATAAACACCGTGGGAATGCCGGTCTGCTTCTGTATACGGTCCATATCGTCGGCGATGCTGTCCTTTTTGTCACCCAGGTCGATGATGATCTGGGGCCGGGCGTCGATGAGGGACTCCATATTCAGGTTGGCCTTGCTGCCGTAAAACTGGCCGAAGGTGGGCAGATAGCGGACCTCCTCCGGAAAATACGGCATCTGGGCCGTGCTGGGGCTGCTGGCCAGACCCGCCAGCAGATCATAGGCAATGGGCATGAGGATCATCTGGGCCGTGGAGCCGCTGGGGGCCACCCGCCGGATATCGGCGGGGATCTCCACCTGGCGGCCGGCGGAGTCGGTGACGACCCGGGTCTGCACCCCCTCCAGGGGGTCGTAGCCCTGCTTTTTGCCGCAGGCCGCCAGGGGCAGACACAGGCACAGGGCCAGGAATAGGGCGAGAATACGATGTTTCATAGGTCACTCCTTATCAGAATCAGGCCGGGACGGAAGGGGGCGGAAATCCGGCCGGCCCGGCAGCCAGCCGTCACCGACCCGCCGCTGGGGCGGCGGGGGAGGGGGGATCAGGGCATCATTCTCCCCGCTGTAGAAGGCGCGGTTGTTTTCGATGAGCTGGGGAAGGGTCACGGGGCGGTAGAAATTCACGTCCACCCCGGCGTTGAGCACCCGGGGCATCTGGCGCAGCATGCCGTACTCCGGGCCCCGGGCCTGGTGCAGGTGACCGTGGATCATATAGCCCCGCCTGCGGTAGAGAATGGGATAGTGGCAGAGGATAATGTGGACCTCTCCGTCGTCGATCTCGTTGAAGTCGGTGACGGTCTCGAAATAGCGGTACAGCTCCCCGGCGTTTTCAAAGCCGGTGTCGTGATTGCCGCGGATCAGGTGCTTATGGCCCCGGAGCCGCGCCAGCGCGTCCCCCGGCACCAGGCCCCGGTTATAGCCCGCATCCCCCACCACATACACGGTGTCATCCTCCGACACGGCGGCGTTCCACCGGGCGATCAGCACCCGGTCCATTTCCTCCACGGAGCCGAAGGGACGGGAGGGCAGGAAGGGCTCATAGTGAAAGTGGAGGTCGGCGGTATAGAAGATCATGGCGTCCTCCCATAGCGATATTTTCAAAATAGAATAACGACTCTCAAAAAAATTTAGATAACCAGATGAATTTTTGTTCAGTATAGCAAAATCCGCCGGGATTGTCAATACGGCAGGGCGGGAAAATGCCATTTTGGGCATGACAGAGCCCCGGACGGCGGAAGGCAGATATGGCCGCCCGGGGCTTTGTCTATTTCATTCGCTCCACAGCCGCACCGTCCGTGGGGCGGTGTCGCCGTCTGGCAGCAGCGACGCCGCGAAGCCCGCGGGCTGATACGTCAGCTCCAGCAGGAATTGATCGGGCTGATCCAGATAGTCCGGGTACTCGTCCAGCACCATCACCAGCTCCAGCTGCTGCCCCTGAGCGGGCAGCTGGTTCAGCCAGCCGTTTACCACCTGATTGCTGAACTCCACGCCGGACTCATACCCCAGGGGCAGGACGCCCAGATCGGA
>ERZ507026.789-NODE-789-length-12095-cov-4.545349_pt1 | contig 12095 bp, 14 predicted proteins | sample MGYA00512876_ERZ507026 | MGnify/ENA metagenome assembly ERZ507026 | reverse complement strand
GGCAGCAGCACTTCAGCTGGTTGCAAAGGAAATTCTTCGTGTGAGTGAAATGGTGAAAGTGGTTGTGGCAGATACGATCACAATCGTCAAAACAGAAGACCTGAATGAACTGGAACCATTGCAGGAAAAAGGAGTACACATAAAGAAACTGACGGATCAGATCACAGAATATCTGGCCTCCCTATTCTCGGCCGGAACAATGACAGAGCAGCAGGCAGCACAGACGGCGAGTCTCATGTACATCTTGAGTGATGTGGAACGTATGGGAACGCTGAGCGTAGAAGTTGCAAAATGTGTACGGGAAAAGGTAGACAATCGATACAAATATACGCCGGAAGCGATGGATGAACTGCAGAAGAGTCTGAAGACACTGGAGAAGATGTTCAATGATTCACTTAAGGCATTACAGGGAGATGAGTCAGTGCAGATCGAGAAGCTGATAAAACGGAAAGATAAGATCATGGATCTGGATCTGAAGATGCGAAAAGCACATGTACAGCGTGTCAATAAAGGAAAATGTAAAGCAAGCCTTACGACACCATTTACGAATATCTTGCATCTGATCGATCGTATGGGAAACAGCTGTGTCAACCTTGCAGATGTTGCGTCTAATGAAATCAGTCTGAAGTATTTTATGGTAAATTAAGAATATGAGAGATAGAAAAGCCTTTGTGGATATTAAAATGATATCTGCAAAGGCTTTTTTGATACCAAAGTATGCAAGAAAAATTGCCAGTGTTATTTAGGGTAAATACATAGAAAACAAAATTCGAGACATACTATAAAAGAAAAATAATGAAAAATACATGAAGAAAGACAAAGTATAAAAAGATAGCAAGCAATTTAAAAAGGAGGAAGTATCATGGACACATCAACATACGAAATTCTGAAGGAATGTAATTCTGGATGCCGGATGGCACTGAATAGTATCGAGCAGTTGGCGGTATATCTGAAAAGTCAGGAGCTTCAGGACTTGTTCTGTAAATATAAAGAAGACTATGAAAAAATGGAGAAGGAATCAATAAGATTGTCAGAAGGAAAATTGCAGGAGGAGAAGCTGTCAGAAAAGGCAGCAGAGACATTTGCCTGGATCAGTGCTGAAGTAAAGATGATGCTCAATGATGACAGTTCGAAGATTGCGGAAATGATGATCGACGGGGCAAATATGGGAATAAAATCCATTACAGAGAAATTAAATCGTTATCCGGAAGCGGAAAAAGAAAGCATTTCACTTGCAAAGAAATTTGAAAAGACATGTGAAAAACTGATTCAGGATATGAAGAAATATTTGTAAAATATTATGATTTTTTCGTGGAATATGCAGCCCAAAATATTAGGAAACGAAAAAATAACTCTTTACATTTTCCTTGATTTTGGATACATTATTGTTATAAGGTTTTAAATCAAGGGGAAAATTATGAAAGATATATCAGAAAAAAGATTGAGCGACTATATGGCGGAACAGATCGCTGATGAAATATTGTCCGGAAGAATTCCCGGAGGAAGTCAGTTAAAACAAGAAGAACTGGCAGAAGCGTTTGAAGCTTCCAGAATTCCAATCCGGGAAGCTTTCCAGATCCTGGAAAATCAGGGGTTAATTATCCGCCTTGCAACCAGAAGAATTACTGTGACAGAATTGGATAAAGAACAGATATGTCTGATCTACAGTATGATTTCGGAGATGACAAAGAAGGCATTGAAGAGTCTGAAACATAGTGGAAAGACTGCGCAGTTGGAAGAGTTGCTTATGACATCGGGATTGTCAGGAGAGGTACAGCCTGCAGAAGCCATGTGTGATCTGGTGGAAAATGAGTATATCAAAAGACTTTTAAGAAATGCCAGTGACAGCTATATCCGTTTTGCACTATCAACGGGACATTATGCAGATAAGATAAAAGAAGAAAAGGATAAGATGACAGAACTTTTAGAAAATGGGGAACTGAAGAAAGTAGAAAAATCTCTGGATGTATATTTTAAATTGCTTGCAAGAGCGGTCAATGAAGAGAGAGGGATGAATGAATGAATGGATTAAAACCAATTAAGATGCCGTCGGCCAAGGAAAAGGTAGCGGCAGAACTTAGGAAGGCAATCTTGTCCAGGCAGATGAAAGAAGGAGAAGTCCTTTCACTGGAAAGTGTAGCCACACAGTTAAATGTATCGGCGATGCCGGTAAGAGAGGCATTTCAGATACTTGCAAGAGATGGGTTAATACAGTTGCGCAAGAACAAAGGAGCTGTAGTACTTGGAATTACGGAAACTTATATTAAAGAACATTATCAACTTCGTGCAATTTTAGAAAGTGCGGCAGCATCGCTTGCAGCAGAGCCGGAGACGGACATATCGGAGATAGAATCCGTGTACGAAGAAGCAGAAGAGGCTCTGAAGGAAGGCAATTTAAAGCAATATACAGATCTGAACCGTGCATTTCATCATGAGATCTGGTCTGCGGCAGGTAACCAGAAGATGAAAAATATGATTTCTGAATTATGGAATGGTCTGTCTATGGGCAGCATGGTATCAGAAGAGGATTATGCGAAAGTGTCGATTAAAGAACATGAAAGGATATGGAGAGCAATCAAGGCTCATGATCAGAAGGAAGCACAGAAGGCGATGTATGATCATATTATGCGGAGCCGGGATGATATGCTTACATATTATAAATAATTAGTGCGTTGTTATTTACCTTTGTGGTAAATAACAATGCACTTTTTTTGTCTAAGTATGCAAGAAAAGTTGCCTGTGGCAGGTCCTTTCAATACAAAAAACGCTGAATATGGTGATTTTGAACAAAAGACGATATACAGTTTTATAACATATGCCAAAATCTATAAATACCTATTGACATTTTTATCATTAAGGAGTATTTTATAATCAAGATTTGGATACAAAATCAAATATCATACATCAAAGATCAAACAAAAACGTATCCGAGAAATCGAACGAAATAATTACAAGGAGGTAATGAAGATGAGTCAGATAACAATTACATTACTGTTTCTGGCATTTGCAATCATCATGTTCATGCTTGAAAAGATTCCGCTTGGGGTAACATCGATGATTGTCTGTGTGGGACTGGTAGTCACAGGGGTATTGGACTGGCAGACTGCATTCTCGGGATTCATCGACAGCAATGTAATCTTATTTGTTGCAATGTTCATTGTCGGTGGAGCACTGTTTGAGACGGGAATGGCGAACAAAATCGGAGGAGTGGTTACACATTTTGCCAAGACAGAAAGGCAGCTGATCATTGCGATCATGGTGATCGTCGGAGTGATGAGCGGCTTCCTTTCCAACACAGGAACAGCCGCGATCCTGATTCCGGTAGTTATCGGTATTGCTGCAAAATCAGGATATTCAAGATCAAGACTGTTAATGCCGCTGGTATTTGCAGCAGCCATGGGAGGTAACCTTTCACTGATCGGTGCACCTGGTAACATGATCGCACAGTCATCCATGGAGAAGATTGGACTGAAATTCGGATTCTTCGATTATGCGAAAGTAGGTCTTCCAATTTTGGTCGTAGGAATTATTTTCTTCGCACTGTTCGGATACAAATTCCTGCCGGATAAAGTGGACACAAGCGGTGAGGGAATCTTTGATGAGACAAAAGATTTCAGCAATGTTCCAAAGTGGAAACAGACCCTTTCACTGATCATCCTGTTATTAACACTTCTGGGAATGATTTTTGAAGATCAGATTGGTATTAAGTTATGTGTCATAGGATGTGTGGGAGCACTTGCACTGATCGTTACAGGCGTTATCAGTGAGAAAGACGCACTCCTTTCCATCGACTTGAAGACGATCTTCTTATTCGGAGGTACGCTTTCCCTTGCGTCTGCACTGGAAGCAACCGGTGCCGGAGAACTGATCGCAGATAAAGTAATCGGAATGCTGGGAGATAACCCTTCACCATACATATTAACATTTGTAATCTTCATGCTCTGCTGTATCATGACAAACTTTATGTCAAACACAGCAACGACAGCACTGATGGCTCCGATCGGAGTATCCATCGCACAGGGCATGGGTGCAGATCCAAGTGCCGTACTGATGGCATGTGTAATCGGAGGATCCTGTGCATTTGCAACACCAATCGGAATGCCGGCCAACACCATGGTAGTAACGGCAGGAGGATATACGTTCAAGGATTATGCGAAAGCAGGTATTCCTATGATCGTAGTAGCAACCATAGTAAGTATGATCTTGCTTCCAATCTTCTATCCATTCTTCCCATAAACATAAGGAAGTATTTGACCTCTAATCTCCATAAAAATGGAAGATGAAAGCAGACATACATCCTATGACAGTTTGTGATAAAAGTTTTCGCTGTCTTTCATCACAATACTGTTGTAGGAATATAGATAGGAACTAAAAATTTTTAATAGAATTTCAAGGAGGATATGAAAATGTCTAAAGAACAACAGGTAACACAACTTACAGATTATATGGCAAAATTTATTGCACATATCGCAAAGAAACTGCCAGATGATGTCATTGAAAAATTAACAGAGCTGCGTGAGAAAGAAGACAGCCCGCTTTCAAAGGTAATTTATGACACCATGTTCAAGAACCAGGAACTTGCTGTAAAACTGAACAGACCAAGCTGTCAGGATACAGGTGTATTACAGTTCTGGGTAAAATGTGGAACAAAATTCCCACTTATCGACGAACTGGAAGGACTTCTGAAAGACGCTGTTGTGAAAGCAACATTTGAAGCACCTCTCCGTCACAACAGTGTAGAGACATTTGATGAATACAACACAGGAAAGAACGTAGGAAAAGGAACACCGACTGTATTCTGGGATATCGTTCCAAACTCAGACAAATGTGAGATCTATACATACATGGCAGGGGGCGGATGTACTCTTCCTGGAAAAGCTATGGTTCTGATGCCGGGTGAAGGATACGAAGGAGTTACAAAGTTCGTTATGGACGTTATGACAACATACGGATTGAATGCCTGCCCTCCGCTTCTCGTTGGCGTAGGTGTGGCAACATCTGTTGAGACGGCAGCACTTCTTTCTAAGAAAGCACTGATGCGTCCGATCGGATCACACAATGAGAACGAAAGAGCAGCTAAGATGGAGACTCTTCTCGAAGACGGAATCAATGCAATCGGCCTTGGACCACAGGGTATGGGCGGAAAATATTCTGTAATGGGCGTTAATATTGAGAACACAGCACGTCATCCGTCTACAATCGGTGTAGCTGTTAACGTAGGATGCTGGAGCCACAGAAGAGGACATATTGTATTTGATAAGGACCTGAACTACACAATTACAACACATACGGGGGTAGAATTATAATGGTAGAAGTAAAGAACGGTAAAAAAATCTTAACAACACCTATTTCAGCAGAAGACTTAAAAGATATCAAGATCGGTGACATCGTATATCTGAACGGAAGCATGACAACATGTCGTGACGTTGCACACCGCCGTCTGGTAGAAGAAGGAAGAGAACTTCCTGTAGATGTAAGAAACAACGCAATCTTTCATGCAGGACCGATCATCCGTCCACTGGAAAATGACAAATTCGAAATGGTATCTGTAGGACCGACAACAAGTATGAGAATGGAAAAATTCGAGTACGAATTCGTAAAAGAGACTGGTGTACGTGTGATCATCGGTAAAGGTGGTATGAAAGAAAATACAGAGCGTGCATGTAAAGAATTCGGAGCAATCCACTGCGTATTCCCTGCAGGTAACGCTGTAGTAGCTGCTACAGAAGTAGAAGAGATCGTAAGAGCTGAGTGGAGAGATCTCGGAATGCCAGAGACACTCTGGAACTGCCGCGTAAAAGAATTCGGACCACTGATTGTTTCTATCGATGCAAACGGAGACAACCTCTTTGAAGAAAGAAAGATTGAATACAATAAGAAGAAAGATGCTGCTACAGAAGAGATTTGTAAGCATGTAAGTTTTATTAAATAAACTGAGATAATAATAAAAATAAATTCTTGAGAATCCATTTATATACTAATGTAAGTTATGCGATTCCCCCGGGCTTTTCCTCCTAAAGTGCCCGGGGGCTTTTTTGTGCTTTTTGCACCTGTTCAAACGAAATGGCTGTTTTAGAAAAAATTATGTGGTATAATGCTCAAAGTTGAATTGATTTTGTATAAAAACTGGAGGAAGAATCAATGTTATATACAATCCCGGATTATTACCACGAATTTTCCTGTATTGCAGGCGAATGTGAAGATACATGCTGCGCCGGCTGGCAGATTGTGGCGGACGAAGCAGCGTTGAAAAAATATAAGAAAGTAACCGGATCATTTAGAAAAAGATTAAGAAAGTCCATTAACTGGAAAGAAGGAACCTTTAAGCAGGACAAGAATAAGCGCTGTGCCTTTTTAAATGATGAAAATCTTTGTGATATGTATACAGCACTCGGTGAAAAAAGTCTGTGCCGGACTTGTAAGATGTATCCAAGACACGTAGAAGAATTTGAAGATGTCCGAGAGATGACGTTGTCTGTATCCTGTCCGGAGGTGGCAAGAATTCTGCTTGGTAAAAAGGAACCGGTGCGCTTTCTGACATATGAAAGCAACAAGGAAGAAGAATATGATGATTTTGATCCATTCTTGTATTCAAAATTGGTAGATGCAAGAAAAGTGATGATCAATATCCTTCAGGACAGAAGTAAGAGACTGGATCTGCGGGTTGGTCTGGTGCTGGCGATCGCACATGACTTGCAGGTGCGGATCAAAAGAGAAGATATCTTTTCCATTGATGATGTATTTGAAAAATATCAGACGGAGAAGGCGGTGCAATTCGTTGAAGCAAAATTATCAGAAGATGAAGACTATGCATTTATTAAGAAAATGTTCCAGAATCAATATCTGATGGAACGGTTACGGGATGACTGGGAACCGTATCTTCTGGAGGCGGAGAGCTTGCTTTACGGAGATGCCGTCTGTAGTGGAAGTGAAGAACAATGTACAAAGTACAAAGAACAGTATACAAAGAACAAACGAGAATTCCACACGTGGCTGAACACATATATGCCGGACTATGAGATCCAGTATGAACAGCTCCTGGTATATTTCATCAGCACCTATTTCTGCGGTGCAGTCTATGATGGAGAGGGATATGTGAAGGTACAGATGGCGGTTGTCAGTGTACTTTTGATCCACGAACTTCTGCTGGCACAGTGGCTGAAGAATGAGAAGACACTGGAGATGGAGGATGTGATAGATACCGTATATCGTTATTCCAGAGAACTTGAGCATTCCGATCCGAATCTGAACCTGATGGAAAAGCTTATGAGGAGAGATCTGTTATCCTGGTTTAAGAAAGAAAATGACGGTGATAAGGAGATGGACAGGCATTAAAATTGAAACTACAGTTGCAAAATACCATACAGGTATGTTATAACTTTTAGAAGGGAATGAAGTTCTCCCTTAGTGATCATACTAGAACCGCTTATAAAGCTGATGACTTCTGCGAATAATGACGCAGAAAGTCTCAGCTTTTTCTGCGTTTATAGATCGCTATGCGGTTGAAAGAAACTGCCAGTGGCAGATTCTGTAGATAAGGAGGAATATAAAATGTTACTAAGCGTTGCGCTGATCCTGCTCTGTGGTATGGGGATGAGCTGGATCTGTAAAAAATTAAAACTGCCGGGGCTTCTGGGAATGCTTCTCACCGGTATCGTTCTGGGACCGTATGTGCTGAATCTTCTGGATGAAAATCTGTTAAATATTTCATCGGAACTTAGGAAGATGGCACTGATCATTATTCTGATGAGGGCCGGATTAGGGCTTGACATTTCCGGTTTGAAAAAAATCGGGCGTCCGGCGGTAATGATGTGCTTTGTACCGGCGAGTTTTGAGCTGTTGGGAATGTTAGTGCTGGCACCAAGGTTACTGGGACTTTCTGTGCTGGAAGCGGCAATATTAGGATCTGTACTTGCGGCGGTTTCACCGGCGGTTGTCGTGCCGCGTATGGTAAGATTGATGGAAGAAGGCTATGGAACGGAAAAAGGAATCCCACAGTTGATTCTTGCGGGCGCTTCGGTAGATGATGTATATGTCATCGTATTATTTACGACCTTTTCAGGGATTATGCAGGGAAAAAGCGTATCGGTTATGAGTTTCCTGAATATTCCGATATCTATTATCCTGGGAATGATCATTGGATTACTTGCCGGATGGCTTCTTGCACGGTATTTTGAGAAAGTACATATCCGGGATACTGTAAAGGTATTAATCTTACTCAGTATTTCATTTTTACTGGTAGTGGCAGAAGATCATATGACAACTGCAATTACGTTCTCGGCGTTAATTGCAGTGATGTTTCTGGGAGTGGGCTTACAGAAATACAGGGAAGTGGCTGCAAAAAGGATTGCAGTAAAATGTGGAAAGATGTGGGTGGCAGCAGAGGTATTCTTATTCGTACTGGTCGGTGCGACTGTAAATATCGGATATCTGTCTCATGTAGGACTCAAGGCAGTCGTTTTAATCTGTGGCGCACTGATCTTCCGAATGACAGGGGTCTTTGTATGTCTGCTTGGAACGGATATGAATGGAAAAGAAAAGTTATTTACGATGATGGCATACACACCGAAAGCAACCGTACAGGCTGCAATCGGAGGAATTCCACTGGCGCTTGGATTTGCCTGTGGCGATGTGGTTCTGACGGTAGCAGTGCTTGCAATTGTACTGACTGCACCGCTTGGAGCATTTGCGATTGATAGCAGTTACAAAAAATTTCTGACAAAAACTAAGTGATTCCATTGTAATGTATTCTCTGTATAAAATAAAGTAGATCCAATATCTGATTGACAAATGGCAGTTCTGTGATATCATATAAAACATATAGGAAAAGAAAGAAAACTATGTTCATATAATAAAGGAACACAAAAATAACATGAAATAAACGGAGGACTGCCATATGACAAGAGAAGAAGCATGGGAATTATTAACCGAATATAACCAGGATGAATTTCATCTCCTGCATGCACAGACAGTAGAGAATACGATGTGTTATTTCGCAAGAGAGCTCGGGTTTGCGGATGAGGAAGATTTCTGGGGAATCGTAGGACTTTTACACGATCTGGATTTTGAAAAATATCCGGAAGAACACTGTATCAAATCGCAGGAGATCATGAAAGAACGAGGAATTGATGAGAAGATCATCCATGCAACGGCGAGTCACGGCTATGCGATTACAGTGGATATCAAACCGGAGCACGAGATGGAAAAAATATTGTATGCGGTTGACGAACTGACGGGTCTGATCGGAGCTGTTGTATTGATGCGTCCGTCAAAAAGTGTACAGGATCTGACATTAAAGTCTGTAAAGAAAAAATACAAGAGCAAGAATTTCGCAGCAGGATGTTCCAGAGAAGTCATCGAACGCGGAGCGGATATGCTTGGATGGACACTGGAAGATCTGATTCAGAGAACAATTGATGCTTTAAAGACATTCCAGGATTAAAAAAGGCGAAAAAGGATAACGGACGAATGGTTCGGAGGATTGGCATTTGTCAAAAAATGTGATATCATAGTAATTAAGTAGGAGATGAACCGGGAGAAGAGACCCGGATGAAAGGTGAAGTACTATGAAGATATCAACAAAGGGCAGATATGCACTGAGAATTATGATTGATCTGGCAGAGAATGCAAATGGGGAATATATTCGTCTGAAAGACATATCGGCAAGACAGGGAATTACATTAAAATATATGGAACAGATTATGCCGATGCTGACAAAGGCCGGATATGTAAGAAGTTATCGTGGCAATAACGGTGGTTATATGCTGGCGAAAGAGCCGGAAGAATATACAGCCGGAGATATTATCCGTACAACGGAAGGAAGCCTTGCGCCGATTGCGTGTCTGGATGACGTGCCGAATCGCTGCGAGAGACAGGATCAGTGTTCCACACTTGAGTTCTGGGAAGGACTTAAGAAAGTAATCGACCAGTATGTGGATAGTGTGACACTTGCAGATTTGGTAAATAATCATGAAGAGAAGTGCGGCAAGCTGGATCTGTAAATGTAAATGAATAAAAAACAAGAAAATGTACAGCAGGCAAAAGTCTGCTGTATTTTTTATGCGAAACTGGCATGTACAAAAGTATGAAAACTGGCTGTTTAAAAAATACCAGATGAGCGTATGATAGGACTCAAAGAAAATTCACAGAAAACAGATAGGAAAGGTACAGGAATTATGAAAGAGAACAGATATGAATTAAATAAGCAGCTGGCACAGATGTTAAAAGGCGGAGTTATCATGGATGTAACAACTCCGGAGCAGGCAAAGATCGCAGAAGAAGCAGGTGCATGTGCAGTCATGGCACTGGAAAGAATCCCGGCAGATATCCGTGCAGCAGGCGGCGTATCCCGCATGAGCGATCCGAAGATGATCCGCGGCATTCAGGAAGCGGTATCCATTCCGGTTATGGCAAAATGCAGAATCGGACATTTTGTAGAAGCGCAGATCCTGGAAGCAATCGAGATTGATTATATCGATGAAAGCGAAGTACTTTCACCGGCCGATGACATTTACCACATTAATAAAAAAGAGTTCAAAGTACCATTTGTATGTGGTGCAAGAGATCTCGGCGAGGCACTCCGCCGTATCGCAGAGGGTGCATCTATGATCCGTACAAAAGGTGAGCCAGGAACCGGAGATGTTGTACAGGCAGTACGTCATATGAGAGCCATGAATGCGGAGATCCGCCGCATCCAGAACTTAAGAGCAGACGAATTATTCGAAGCAGCAAAACAGTTACAGGTTCCGGTTGATCTTGTGGAATATGTTCATGAAAATGGAAAGCTTCCGGTCGTAAACTTTGCAGCAGGCGGAGTTGCGACACCGGCAGATGCGGCACTGATGATGCAGCTTGGAGCAGAAGGTGTATTCGTAGGGTCCGGAATCTTCAAATCTGGTAATCCTGCAAAGCGTGCGGCTTCTATTGTGAAAGCAGTTACGAACTACACAGATGCAAAACTGATCGCTGAACTTTCAACAGATCTTGGCGAAGCAATGGTAGGAATCAATGAACAGGAAATTGAATTATTAATGGCAGAAAGAGGAAAGTAAGATGACGATTGCAATCTTGGCAATGCAGGGAGCATTCTTAGAGCATGGACAGATGCTGGACCGCCTGGGCGTGGAACATTTCGAAATCCGTAAAAAAGAAGATCTGGATCGTTCTTTTGACGGACTGATCCTTCCGGGCGGAGAAAGTACCGTTATGAGAAAGCTTCTGATCGAGCTGAACATTTACGATATATTGAAAAAGAAAATCGAGGACGGACTTCCGGTATTCGGAACCTGTGCCGGCATGATCCTGCTCGCGCAGCGGCTCGAGAACGACCCGAACGTGTACTTCGGGGCACTGGACGCCACCGTGAGGCGCAACGCCTACGGTCGCCAGCTGGGTTCGTTCATGGCCACCGAGAATGTCGCCACATTCCACGCCGATGGCACTCCGGCTGGCGTGATCGAGAACTTCCCGCTCGTGTTCATCCGCGGTCCCTTCGTCGCCGAGACCGGAGCGAATGCTCGGGTAATGTGTGAGGCCAACGGCAATACTGTAGCGTTGCAGCAAGGCAGGATTCTAGCTACGGCATTCCATCCAGAAATCACTCCGGATACGCGGATTCACGAATTTTTTCTAATCATATGAGAAATAATTTATTTGCCCTGAACTAAAACCCTAAAAGGGCAACGCTTAACAACTCTGCTGTTGCGATCAGCATGATACCAACAGCAGCAGTGGCTCTACGATACCACTCCAACACCACGAACAGCTGGTGTTGCAGAGCCTCTTCCCACCCTTCAGATTGACCATAATCAAAAAATTATATATATATCTTGTATTATTTTCTATTCAATATTCCCATTAAACTCATGTGCTTTCGTCTATAGCGCGGAGCATACTTTGATATAATGTAGTTGCTCAAATAAATCGAACCTAATTCACCCTCTTATCAAATTAGAGCAACAAGGTTTTAAGGATTGAGAGAATATGCAAGTGTCAAGCGAATACCAGGATCCCAGCATCGCGTCTGACGGCAATCGTTCTGAGCTCGACTCAAATTCTAGTCCGGCGCAGCAAAAAACACCGGTGGAACTGAGCGG
>ERZ507026.779-NODE-779-length-12187-cov-3.808770_pt1 | contig 12187 bp, 9 predicted proteins | sample MGYA00512876_ERZ507026 | MGnify/ENA metagenome assembly ERZ507026 | reverse complement strand
ATGTATTAAATCTTCTGTCAAGTCATTCCTGCTTTTATAACAAATCTGAGATTATAACATGTCCTTTCAATGTTTCTTTACACATTTTTCATTCTATGTTATATGCGGTATTTTTATTCAATACATCTATGAGTGATTCATCTTTTTCTCTTTGCTTCCAGTTTCCGTACTCTCCGATCTTTGATCTTCTTTTCTTTCTACTGGACTTTTACGCTTGGCAAAGGTCTCTTTCTTCACAGGAACCTTCACTCATCATACCACTGACATATTGATAAAAATCTGAAACTATACTGTCCATGGGACTGACCTCCTGTTGAACTTGTATTTTTAATCTAATCAGGCATCTGTTACTTTTGCCTTCTTAGTTAAATATCTTTGGGAGATTTCTTTCTCTCTTTGATGGTTATATAATAACATTCGGCGTCTAATTTGTCAATATATTCATTTGATTTTTTTATATTTTTTATTTATTATCTGCTTTGGTTGTAATTGTCTGAATTTTCAAACATTTCAATTAACAGATTTCTGCTCCAGCCGGCATTTCTTTTTCCGGTGTCATCAGTGCAAGGTTACCTTCTGCATCTTCTGCACAAAGCAACATTCCCTCTGAAAGTACGCCTGCCAGCTTCGCAGGTTTCAGGTTTACAAGAACCATAACTTTCTTACCAACCATTTCTTCCGGTGTGTAATGTGCTTTGATTCCGGATACGATCTGTTTTACCTGGCTTCCAACTTTTACCTGAGAGCAGAGAAGCTTTTTGGATTTCTTTACAGCCTCACATGCAATGATCTCTCCAACCTGGAACTGCATTGCTCCGAACTGCTCAAATGTGATCTCATCTTTCGGCTCAATGTCGATAACAGCTTCTTCCTCTTTCTTTTCTTCTACCTTCGGATGAAGTTCTTCAACTTTCTTCATAACCTCTTCGAGATCCATTCGCTGGAACAGGATCTCCGGTTTCTCTGTTACATGTCCGTTACCAAGCTGCTCAAGGATCTTCTTACTTGTAGAAGGCATAAAAGATTCAAGAAGTCTTGCACCTTCAGAAATGCTCTGGATCAGATTCCAAAGTACTGTAGAAAGGCGATCCTTCTTGGATTCATCTTTTCCGAGTACCCAAGGAGTTGTCTCATCAATGTATTTATTGCAGCGTTTGAACAGATTGAAGATTTCTGTAATCGCATCGGCAACGCGGAGGTCTGCCATCTTAGCATCAACTGCTTTAGAAGCATTCTCTACAACTGCTTTCAGTTCTGCATCTACATCTTCTACAACACCCTTATCTTCTACTGTTCCGCCGAAGTATTTGTTTGTCATAGAAACAGTTCTGTTTACAAGGTTTCCAAGTGTATTTGCAAGATCAGAGTTCAGACGCTCTACCATCAGCTCCCAGGAAATAACACCGTCATTCTCGAATGGCATTTCATGCAGTACAAAGTAACGAACTGCATCTACGCCAAAGAAATCAACGAGTTCATCTGCATAGAGAACATTTCCTTTAGACTTACTCATCTTACCGTCTCCCTGAAGCAGCCACGGATGTCCAAACACCTGTTTCGGAAGTGGAAGATCAAGTGCCATAAGGAAGATTGGCCAGTAAATTGTATGGAAACGGATGATATCTTTTCCGATCAGATGAAGGTCTGCCGGCCACAGCTTGTTGAACTGCTCTGTACTGTTTCCATCTGCATCATATCCGATTCCTGTGATATAGTTTGTAAGAGCATCAAGCCATACATATACAACGTGCTTTGGATCGAAATCTACCGGAATTCCCCACTTGAAGGATGTTCTGGATACACACAGATCCTGAAGTCCCGGAAGAAGGAAGTTGTTCATCATCTCGTTCTTACGGGCAACCGGCTGAATGAACTCCGGGTGTGTATTGATATGCTCGATCAGACGATCTGCATATTTGCTCATTTTGAAGAAATATGCCTCTTCTTTTGCAGGCTGAACCGGGCGTCCACAGTCAGGACATTTTCCATCTACAAGCTGAGACTCTGTGAAGAAAGACTCACATGGTGTACAGTACATTCCTTCATAATGTCCCTTGTAAATATCTCCCTTGTCGTAAAGTTTCTTGAAAATCTTCTTAACCTGTTTCTCATGATCTTCATCTGTTGTACGGATGAATTTGTCATAAGATGTATCCATCAGATCCCAGATTCTTTTGATTTCTGTTGATACATTATCTACGAATTCCTTTGGTGTGATTCCAGCCTCCTCGGCTTTGAGCTCGATCTTCTGTCCGTGCTCATCTGTTCCTGTCTGGAAGAATACATCATATCCCTGGCTTCTCTTGTAACGTGCGATTGCATCTGCAAGCACGACCTCGTATGTGTTTCCGATATGCGGTTTACCTGATGTATAGGCGATCGCTGTTGTTATATAATATTTTGGTTTTTCTGACATTTGTCTGCCTCCTTTTCCCACAATGTGGGATTCTTTTCTCAAATTCCAGTGACTACTATTACGACTTTCTGCTGGATCTTTCGCGAAAAAAGAATGTGCCAAGGCACATTCTTGCACTTGCGGCGGTCGCTTGCGACACCTACTTTGTACGCCGCAGCGCATATCCCTAGCGGAGCGTTTTTAATATATTAGGAAAGAACCTAATATATTAAAAAACGCCCTCCCAGGGACTTGCATCCCTGAGAAGACGAATCCTACTTCCGTGTTACCACTTCTCTTCGTTCCTTCCTCGCGGAAAGAAACCTCTATGAGTATCTGCACTTTCGTTAGTAAAAACTGCTTTGTTAATCAAAACCACTTTGAATACTACGGCATTTCTCACTGTTGATACTCTTCGCTATAAAGGGCGAATCCCTTCACAGACTAACCCGGATCTTTTTATTCAAGATTGCTGCTTAAACAACTCACTTGCTCGCTCTGTTCAGGCTCATCTGCGCTGCTCAGAAGCCATCTTCATCTGTCTTCCATCCATCCCTCTCAACATCCGGCCTGACAGCCTTCAGGACTTTTCTGTAGAATCTGTTACAGACTACTCTCTTCCTCATCGCGTTTCGCTTATCACTGCTTTTCATTCCTTAAAAAGGTTAGCATAACGCGAATAGAATGTCAAGATACACCGCTTGATGATTTCTCTGCTAATTCCTCTGTTACCCCGGCAGCATTTCCTTTTGCTTTCACTCTTGGAAATGTAATATCTACCCGGAACAAATCTCCGTCCAGATACAAGTCAAATGTGCCGCCCTGCATTGTTGTAAGGCTCTTCGCTATAGAAAGTCCTAATCCACTTCCCTCCGTACTTCTGGAAATATCTCCGCGGATAAAACGTTCTGTCAGTTCGTCCGCCTGAATATTCAACTGATGCTCGGAAACATTTTTCAATGAAAATCTTACCTTTGTATCATCTGTTTTCAGAGTCGCGTAAACTCTGGTTCCAGGCATTGCGTACTTGGCTGCATTTCCGTAAATATTTTCCAAGACACGCCACATTCTTCTACCATCAACATGCACAACAGCCGGTTCTGCCGGAAGATCTGTGACGATTGCCAGATTTCTCGCCTCGAATTTTTCTTCGAGTTCACCCTGCGTCTGCTGGATCATTTCCGACAGATCAAGATCCATATATTCCAGGGAAATATTCCCGCTGCTGACTTTCGATGCTTCTACTACATCTTCTGTCAATATCTTCAGTCTCTGTGCTTTCTCTTCCAGAATGTTCAGATAATCCTGAACTTTTGGATCCGCCGGATCTGTTTGTCTTAAGATACCGACATAGTTCAAAATAGAAGTCAGTGGTGTCTTAATATCATGAGAAACATTTGTGATCAAATCTGTCTTAAGACGTTCGTTTTTCATTGCCTCGGCAACTGCTTTGTTAAGTCCGGTTCCGATCCCGTTGATCATCAATGCAAGTTTCTTGTTCTCCCCATGCAGTCCGTCGATTGGAATCTGATAGCTCATATTTCCGGCAGCGATCTCCTGAATTCCTTTTCTCAGTCGATTCTTCTCCATCACATTTGCAACCATGTAATAGAATAGCACTACATCAGCAATCAGCAGCAGAATCACCAGGAAGAAATCTCCACCCCAGAGCACGAAAAGCTGAAACAGGAAATAAAGAATCAAAAGTCCTGCTGTTTTCTTTGTAAGCTTCATGTCTCGTAATATTTTCCCGATAAATATACCGAAGCTTCGAAGCAGACTGTTCTCCCACAGACTCTTTGCCTTAATTCTTCTTACCAGACTAAGATAGCCGGCAAAAAAGCAGGTAAATGTAAATGTTCCATATGCAAACGCACCTACTGATTCTCCGAGACTTAAAGTCTGCATATATACATTCGGAACATAGGATGATGGAATAAATGTATTACTTTCCACAGCACCGTACGAACTACATAACCCTGTAATCCCATCAAATAAGATGTGAATTCCATCTATTCCTGCCACAAAAAAGAAATAACTTCCAATCACCCAGACAAAAATAACAACTGCAGCAGCAATCTCTGTCTTCCAGGAATCGAACTTTAACAAATGCAGTTCTTCATCCTGCGGTTTTCTTCCGGCACCCAATGTCAGCCACACTACTGTGATCAAAAAGAGTACGCTGCTGAAAATCATAAAATATAATGCCGCTTTCATATGCGGAATGTTATTTTGATATTCGATGCTATTCTGGTAAAACTGATCCTGGATTGGATAGTTTGTGTCAACCGCAACTGCAAAAACATCTTTCCACTTTGTTCCGCCGGAATAGTAACCATAAGAACGTGTATTGAGCCATTGATCCGAATAAGAAACGTTCATATTCGTCTTAAAATCTTTCAATTCAGGATAGATTACCATATATTTCACAGGGTTCTTTGACGCTGATTCTATCATGTCTTCTATGCTTTTCTTTACATCTGCATAATTTGCATATTCTGCTTTATTTGTAGTAACCTTCTTTGTCGATTCATCTGCATACAGATAGGTAAAATTGGTATTCCCTTCTTCCAGATAATTCCAACCGCCTTCATAATCCTGCCAGTCTTCATAGATTGTTTGCAATGCTGTGGCAATATTATCATAAACCAATGTCAGTCTTCCATTTAACTGCGGATTATTATTTACAACCTGGAGTAGATTATCCGCTCCGACCGGTGCATACTTTTCAATCATTGACTGACCAAAGTTCCAGCAGTCTGTATAGAGCAGCTCACCGTTTTCATCTGTAATCTGAAATGTATAATAGCCGGAAGTCGTAAATTCGCCCGCTTGCAATCCTGCCAGAAACTGATCTCTGTCCTGCTCGCCCATCTGAAACTGAAGTTTTCCTGCATTTACAAGAGAAAAGAAATCATTCATATAATAGTAATAATAATTTCCGTCCGGTTTCTGACAGACAATCACACCATTCTGTTTGTAAAGATTGTCGTTATCTGTCCCACTGTAAGTCTCGCCCCAATTTACCAGCTCTTCCATTGTGTACGTGACACCTGACAAATTTGTTTCTGAAATCTTGCCCTTTTTTGACAGTTCCATTACATCCACCAGTTTTTTCGGATTGTAAGCACCGTCACTTTCAAAAAGATTCTGTAGATAAAGCTTCTCCTGCACATCGTACATATAGCTTTCAACCATCTTGCTGAATTCTTCGGATTCTTCAAAAGACTGTGTATTCATCTTTTGAATCTGTGACAAACTCATTCCACCCGCCAGTGTCAGGAGAGAAAGCAAATTTGTCACAAGCAATGCTCCGCTAAGAATCGCCACAACAAGAACGATTGTCCTTGTCACGGTCTTCCTGTACCATTTCTTCATTGTTAACCCTTCCTTATATGCCTTCTTATGCATTTTTATATGTTCTCTTATATGCTTTTTCTATCCATTTTTACATGTGCTTTTGTTACTGTTCGCACTATGCTTTTTCGATTTTATATCCGACACCCCAGACTACTTTCAGGTAACGTGGATCTTTCGGATTGATCTCTATTTTTTCTCTGATATGACGAATGTGAACTGCAACTGTGTTATCCGCACCAATTGCCTCTTCATTCCAGATGGATTCATAAATCTGATTGATTGAAAATACTTTTCCCTGATTCTTCATCAGAAGCAAAAGGATATTGTATTCAATCGGTGTCAGTTTCACAAATTCTCCGTCTACTGTCACCTGCTTGAGATCATCATTGATCTGAAGGCCGCCTACCTTATAAATCGTCTCTTTTGGCTCCTGTGCTGTTCCGCCAAGCTCGTTAAATCGTCTCAGCTGTGATTTCACTCGTGCCACAAGTTCCAGCGGATTGAACGGCTTTGTTACATAATCATCCGCACCGATATTGAGTCCAAGAATCTTATCGGTATCTTCTGACTTCGCAGACAAGATAATGATTGGCAGACTGTTCTTCTCGCGGATCTTCAATGTTGCACGGATTCCGTCAAGTCTCGGCATCATGACATCGATGATCAGAAGATTCACTTCCTCTTTCTCCAAAATCTCCAGTGCTTCGATTCCGTCATATGCTTTTAAAATCTGATATCCCTCCTGAGAAAGATAAATTTCGATTGCTTCTACGATTTCTCTATCGTCATCACATACTAATATTTTATACATTTTACATACCCCTCGATAATTGCTGACACCGATAACAGCGCAGCAACATAATTATCACATGATCAAGTTCTAACTATAGTATACATGATACTTGATGGTTTTTAAGAGATAGATTGGAAAAATATTAGGAATTTCTTAAATCGACGATTTAACAATTTAAATACTTTCTATTTCTTGCACATCTTTTGCCAACGTTTTATAATAAGAAACCGTGAGCCACTTTAGAACATAAGTGTAGCTGCACAAAAATGATTGCATTTAGTGCTAGAATCTCTTAGTATAGCTGCAATCCATCAATAAAAAGGAGTATAAATTAAGAATGATTGAATTTTTGAAATCCTTCCTCTTTGGAATTGTGGAAGGAATCACAGAATGGCTGCCGATCAGCAGCACCGGACATCTGATCCTTTTGAATCAGTTTGTGAAATTAGATGTTTCCGAAGAATTCTACAGTATGTTTGAAGTTGTTATCCAGTTAGGTGCGATTCTTGCCGTTGTCATCTTATTCTGGAACCAGATCTTCCCATTTGGTGCACCGGAAGGATGTCACACGGTCAGACGCCGCCAGGCAAAACATGCACACAGAAAAAAGAAAGCCGGAAATGGAATTTTAAGTTATGTGAAGATGGATATCATTATCCTCTGGCTGAAAGTCCTTGTTGCATGTATCCCTGCGATCGTGATCGGAATGCCGTTCAATGATCTGTTTGAGAAATGGTTTTACAATTACCCTTGCGTTGCGATTGCTCTGATTGTCTTCGGTATCGCCTTTATCATTGTTGAGAATAATCACAAGGGCAAACCTGCGAAGATCAACAGTATAGATGAACTTACTTATAAGACTGCATTTTTGATTGGACTTTTCCAGCTGATCGCTGCAATCTTCCCTGGAACATCCAGATCCGGTGCAACAATTGTCGGTGCTTTGATCCTTGGAGTATCCAGAACCGTTGCTGCTGAATTCACTTTCGTACTTGCGATTCCGGTTATGTTCGGTGCAAGTCTTCTGAAGCTTGTGAAGTTTGGTCTGAACTTTACCGGAACAGAAGCAATAATTCTTCTGATTGGTATGGTAACAGCATTTGTTTCTTCTATTATCGTTATTCAATTCCTGATGGGATATATTAAGAAACATGATTTCAAAGTATTTGGATATTACAGAATCGTGCTTGGTATTCTTGTGATACTGTATGCGTTGTTTTTAGCGTAAGATTTATTGATATTTTAAAAACTCCCAATAGAATTTCAACTCAGATATCTTCTAGAGCATGATTGTCTATTGAGAGTTTTTATTTTAGAGAAGTCTTTTTCTCCCTTGATTTCGCAGGCATCTTCACGAAAATGATCGTCCAGTGCGTATCCTAAGCGGAACGAAAACCACCTACATCTCATTGGCATAATAATCGCAAAACCATAATGTCTTGCCGCGTTTGATTTCAAACGAATTTACATAAGCTCCTTTTCTAGTATTTTCAACTCTGTAAACTCCTGGAAATATTAATTCACATGGTGTATTTTCGTCACCATTATATACAATTCGAGTAATTGACATTTTCTCCCAAATTCTGAGATTTATAAAATAAAAGTTATCGAAATCTGAATTACTTACTTCTCGTCTAAAAGGGAAATTGTTGTACTCATCCAACATGTGCGTTTCAAAGCTGTCTGCTCTACTACCAAATTCAATCCAGCCATCAGCCAGCATTATTGGTGGTGTAAAATAGAGTATTAAAACTATACACAATAAAATAACAATACTTATAATGTTCTTTTTATAATTTTTCATTTACTCCCCTCCTCTCCTGGCATCCCTATTATGCCATAAAAAAGAAGCCTGTGCGAAAACATGTAATCAACTGCGGATTTCTCGTAGTCAAATGCATCAGTTTCTTTTCAGACTTCTTATTTTTGCTTTATTTAGTTTTTCTGTGGCAGATAAATTATAAAATCCACCCTGAATTCTCCGTTTGCAGGATCTATTTCCATATAACCATTATACTTCTTTATTATTTTCTCTACATTACTCAGTCCATATCCATGCTTCTGTTTTTCTTTCTTTGAAGTTAATATCTTATCATCCTTCAGGTAGATTTCTCCGCAATAAGTATTCGTGATCCGACCAATTAAACGCTCTTGACTGAACATAATCTTTATCGTCAATATTCGTTGTTCCCGATCAACTTTTTTCAATGCTTCCAAAGCATTATCCAATAGATTTCCCAATAGTGTAACAAGATCTGCTATATCAATGTTTAACTGTTCCGGTACAACAATTTCTGTTTCTACTTTTATATTTTCACTCGCCACACTTTGAAGCTTATAGTTAATCAACCCATCAATAATTGTATTTCCTGATGTGCTATAAATCACCTTTCCCTTTATGAAATGAGAAAGTTGATCCAACTGTCTTCTTGCCTCTTCATCTTTTCCCTCTTCCAGTAAATGATTTAAAATAATAAGTTGATTACTCATATCATGTCTAAATGCCTGTAAATCTTCTGTGGAGCTTTGCATAATCTCACACTGTCTGCTGTATAATTCTTTTTCTTTTTGTAAAAGAGCCAATTTTGATTTCTTTATATAATTTTCTGCCAATGAATCATATAGATAAAATGCAATTATATTTACTGCAAACAGAAGTAATACTGAACCCACTGCCTCTACCTTAGTTAAATTGGTCTGATTTGCAATAATTACTTCCAAAATTAATGTAGAAATCGGAATTACAATTGAAGCCAGCCAGGAAATCCAACTAATATTACGTCCCTTTCTTGTTAACTTTATATTTTCAAGCAACAGCGTTTCACAATATGCAACAATTCGCGTGGCTATTAAACCAAAAGTATCTCTGAACTCGCCTTGTGAAAAAACTGAAAAATTAATATATCCAGTCATAGCTGCCGCAATTATTTCCGCTGCTGCCATAAAAAGATACATGTAAACAACACAAATAATTCTTTTTTGAATACTTGCTTCATAAGTTAAAGAAATAATAAACATAGTAATTAAATTTGTAATCAAAGTAATTAACGGAATATCTATCAGAAGATATACTAAAGTTGTCATTATAAAGTAGAAGGAATAAGCTAATATTCCCAATATTCTTTTGTATTTTCTATGTTCAAAAAAAACTCTCATAAAACGATGAACAACAAATATCAGAAAAAAATTTGCCAGCAGATAAATGATATGATATGTATCAAACACCATGTACAAACCCTCCATTTTCAAAATGAAGCTGCATTCTCGCTATTTCCTCTTTTCTGCCTCTGGCAACAGGAATTACGTCACCATTTACCATAATAACCTGTTCTCCCTGAAAAGATCTGATATAACGATAGTTCACCAGATAAGATTTATGTGTCAGAATCATTCCCTGCCCTTTTAATTTGTCGCAGACTTCTTCCAACGAACCATAGAATTCGTCTTCTGACTTCTGCATTACAATCTTTACTTTTCTTCCGTTACTTTTAAAATACAGAATCTCACTCACACGGGCACAATACATATCGTGACCATATTTATAGTGAAATATATCATTCTTCTTCCCATAAATCCTGTTATACTTTTCAAGCGTAGCAATCACCATATTCTGGTCAAATGGCTTCTCTATAAAATTGAATGGTCTGAAGGCAAATAACTGACGGTCATATCCATCCTTTCCCGATACATATACAATCTGAGCTGCTTCATCTTTTATCTCATTTCTGATACAATCACTTACACTAATCCCGGTATCATCTGCGAGCTCAATATCCAGAAAATAAATCTGATAAATTTCCCCTTCCCGAAGTTTCCATTTCAATACTTTCCCCGAAATGAAACTCTCCGTTTCAGCTTCTATATGGAGTATCCTGCAGGAATCATTAATATAATTTTCCAGCAGATTACATATCTTTTCATCGTCATCACAAACCGCAATTTTAAGCATTTCTTATCCTTCTATCCATTCATGTACTGTTATCTGTGTTCATTTTTTCACTGTTTTAGCAAGTGCAACATATCCTTTGCCTTGGGACACTCATGTTATGATTATACGACATAAAAGAAAGACGGGCAATGTTTTCCACACCCATCTCTCTGACCGTCTTTCCGGCAAATTATAAATTATCATTAATACTTACATTATACTTGTTTCTCTTGAAAAAATCCTTTCAATGCCGGATACAATTTCTTAAATTCCTGATATCTTTCCTCGTACTTCTGCACCAGTTCCGGATCCGGTTCTTCTGTTCCTGTTACTTTCACAAGTTTCTTCGCAGCCTCTTCCACCGAATCAAATACGCCGCATCCAACTGCTGCCAGGATTGCCGCTCCATATCCCGGACCTTCCTCGCTTTCGATCAGATCTACTTTCATATTCATCACATTTGCAATGATCTTTCTCCACAGCGGACTCTTTGCTCCACCGCCGCAGATCTTTGTTCTCTCTGAATTCACACCAATACTTCTTGCAACTTCCAGAGAATCACGCAGTCCGAATGCAACACCTTCCAGCACAGCCTGTGTCATATCCTCTCTTGTGCTGTCCATAGACATTCCGATAAATGCTGCTCTTGCGGAAGGGTCATTATGAGGAGAACGCTCTCCCATCAGATAAGGAAGATAGAACACATGGTTCTCGCCGAGCCTTGTGATTCCTGCCTGTTCTGCCGGATAATCTTTGGTCTTAAGGATTTCATCCATCCACCATTTATTACAGGAAGCAGCACTGAGCATGCATCCCATCAGATGATAATTGCCATCTGCATGGTCAAAGGAATGCAGTGCATTGTTCTTATCTACTCCGAATTTCTTACTGGAAATAAAGAGTGTTCCTGATGTTCCGAGAGAAATATTGCAGCCACCGTCTCCGACCGTTGCTGTTCCTACTGCTGCCGCCGCATTGTCCCCGGCTCCTGCAATTACTTTTACATCATCTGATACGCCAAGTTCCGCTGCAATCTCTACTTTCAAAGTTCCAACGACTTCCCAGCTTTCATACAGCTTTGGAAGCTGTGCCTCTGTAATACCACAGATCTCAAGCATTTCTGCAGACCAGCACTTATGCTCCACATCCAGAAGCAGCATTCCGGAAGCATCTGAATACTCTGTGCAAAAAGAACCTGACAGACGGTATGCAAGGTAATCCTTTGGAAGCATAATCTTCGCAATCTTTGCAAAATTCTCCGGTTCATTTTCCTTCATCCAGAGAATCTTCGGTGCTGTAAATCCGGCAAATGCAATATTTGCTGTATACTCTGAAAGCTTCTCTTTTCCAATCACCTGATTCAGGTAATCGGTCTGTTTTGCAGTACGTCCGTCGTTCCACAGAATTGCCGGGCGAATCACCTGGTCTTCCTTATCAAGCGCAACAAGACCGTGCATCTGACCTCCAAAACTGATTCCTCTGACCTGACTTTTGTCACATTCTGCTGTCAGTTCACGGATTCCTTCCATACTCTGGGCAAACCAGTCCTCAGGTTTCTGTTCTGACCAGCCCGGATGCGGAAAAAATAATGGATATTCTTTTGATACTGTTTTCAGTATCGTTCCATTTTCATCCATTGCCAATAATTTGACAGCAGATGTTCCTAAATCAATACCAATTATTTTTCCCATATAAATTTCCTCCTAAATAA
>ERZ507026.778-NODE-778-length-12202-cov-4.369721_pt1 | contig 12202 bp, 7 predicted proteins | sample MGYA00512876_ERZ507026 | MGnify/ENA metagenome assembly ERZ507026 | reverse complement strand
CGCCATGGCGGGCGAGGACGAGGCGATCGACGACCCGCGTGCGTTCACGAGCCAGCCGGCATGGAAGCGGTTTCTGATCCTCTGCGCCGGCGCGTTCATGAACTTCGTGTTCGGTCTGCTGCTGCTTCTGATCGTGTTCGCGCAGGCGAAGAGCTTTTCCACGCCGACGCTCACGGACTTCATGGACGGCTGCCCCTATCAGGGGGAGGACGCCCTGCAGGTGGGCGACACGATCTGGAGCATCGACGGGCACCGCATCTATTTCACGACCAATGTCAGCGAATATCTCGCCCGCGGGGGCGACACGCATGACATCGTCGTCAAGCGTGACGGCGAGAAGGTCGCGCTCAATGATTTCTACCTTGTCGCGCGGGAGTATCCGGGGCAGGACGGCAAGATGTATGGCTTCTACTTCGGCACGAAGCCGGCGACGTTCGGCGCCAAGCTCCAGACCACATGGTACAGCGCAATGGACTTCGTGCGTATGGCCTGGATGGGCCTGAGCGATCTGTTCGCGGGCGCGGTCGGTGTCAAGGACCTGTCCGGCCCGGTCGGCATCGTGAGCATGATGAACGAGGTCGGCAAGGAGTCGGCCACGAAGGCGGCCGCCTTCTCGAACATCGCCTACTTCTCGGCGTTCATCGCCGTGAACCTCGCGGTTATGAACATGCTGCCGCTGCCGGCGCTCGACGGCGGGCGCGTGTTCTGTCTGCTCGTCACGTGGGTGCTCGAGCGGATCAGCCGCAGGAAGATCGACCCCAAGTATGAGGGGTATATCCACACGGCAGGGCTCGTGCTGCTGCTGGCGCTGATGGCTTACGTCATGTATAACGACATTTCCAAACTTGTCACCTGATCCGGGGCGGATCTTTCCGCCTCGGGCTTTTGTGCGTTTTCAGGCTTCTCGGAGATACAGGAGTGTTTATGAACAGAACCCAGACAAAACAGATCCATGTCGGCCCCGTCGCCATCGGCGGCGGCGCGCCGGTCGCGGTGCAGTCCATGTGCAACACGCACACCTCGGACGCGCACGCGACCATCGAGCAGATCGCCCAGCTGCATGACGCCGGGTGCGAGATCATCCGCCTCGCCGTGCCGGATCAGGCCGCGGCGGACGCCCTGCCCGAGATCGTGCATGCCTCGCCCATCCCGGTCGTGGCCGACATTCATTTTGACTACCGGCTCGCGCTCGCGGCGGCAAAGGCCGGCGTGCACAAGATCCGCATCAACCCCGGCAACATCGGCGAGCCGGACAATGTCCGCAAGGTGGCCGAGGCCTGCCGGGAGCGCGGCATCCCCATCCGCATCGGCGTCAACGGCGGCAGCCTGGAAAAGCGCCTGCTCGAAAAGTACGGCCACCCGACGCCGGAGGCGCTCGTCGAGAGCGCGCAGGGGCACATCGACCTGCTGCACCGGTATGATTTTGACGACATCGCCCTGTCGATGAAGAGCTCCACCGTGCCGCTGACGATCGCGGCCTACCGGCTCGCGGCTGAGCGGTTCCCGTATCCGCTGCACGTCGGCGTCACGGAGACCGGCACGGCCTACAACGGCATCATCCGCTCCGCCGTCGGCATCGGCACGCTGCTGTCCGAGGGCATCGGAGATACGATCCGCGTCTCGCTCACGGCTGACCCCGTGGAGGAGGTGCGCGCCGGCATCGCTATTTTGAAGGCGGCCGGGCTGCGCCGCGAGGGGGTGCGCTTTGTCTCGTGCCCGACGTGCGGGCGCACGCAGATCGACCTCATCGCGCTCGCGCAGGAGGTCGAGCAGCGGCTTCAGGGGCTGGAGCGCGAGATCACGGTCGCCGTGATGGGCTGCGTCGTCAACGGCCCCGGCGAAGCGCACGAGGCGGACTACGGCATCGCCGGCGGCAAGGACTGCGGCCTGCTGTTTCGCCGCGGCGAGATCCTCGGCAAGTACCCTGCGGATAAGCTGGCCGATGCGCTGGTGGACCTGATCCTGAGCGAAAAGTGAGGAAGCTATGAGCGAAAAGATCCCGTTTCTTGACATGTTCCCGGACTGCGCGTCCCTGCAGGACACCTGCGGCGGGCTCGACAAGGCCGAGGTGCTGGACGTGCTCATCGAACGCGAGAGCATGACGATGCAGCTGCACACGTGGTTTGCACGCATGCCCGCGCCCGTCGAGCGCACGAATATTGAGCAGCTGCTCGCGGCGCAGTTCCGCCTGCGCGGCGTGCAGATTCAGGCGGAATATCCCGCCCCGGAGCAGAAAAAAGAGGAGAAGAAGGCCAAGGCCAGGGTCCTCATGGGCAAGCCCATCCCGAAGCGCACAGACATCACGCCCATGAACGAGCTCACGCTCGAGAGCGGCAATGTCACGCTCGAGGGCGAGGTGTTTGCCGTCAACAGCCGCGAGATCGCAAAGTACGGCTCGGCCGTGCTCTCGTTTGACATGACCGACAGCACGAGCAGCGTGCGCGTGTCGCGCTTTCTGCGCTCGGACGATGACCAGAGCATCGTCGGCCTCATCCACGAGGGCATGTGGCTGCGCGTGCAGGGCAAGATCAACTACAGCAAGTACGATGAGGACATGGTGCTCGAGCCGCGCAACATCGTGCAGGGGGAGAAGGTCATCCGACCCGACAACGCGCCGCAAAAGCGCGTGGAGCTGCACCTGCATACCCGCTACTCGGCGCTCGACGCCATCTCCGACCCCGCCGACCTCGTGGCCCGCGCGGCCTACTGGGGCCACCCGGCCATCGCCGTGACGGACCACGGTGTGGCGCAGGCGTTCCCGGATATGTGGAAGGCGTCGAAGAAATACGGCGTGAAGATCATCTACGGCGAGGAGGGCTACCTCGTCAACGACGTGGACGGCACGCTCGCCGTGCACGGGCAGAGCGACCTGCCGCTCGATACGGAGTTCATCGCCTTTGACATTGAGACGACCGGCCTGCACCTGGACACGAACCGCATGACGGAGATCGGCGCGGTGCTCTTCTCCGGCGGCGAGATCAAGGCGGAGTTTGACACGTTCGTCGACCCGCACATGCCCATCCCGGCCGAGATCACGCGCCTGACCGGCATTACGGATGCCGATGTGGCCGGCGCGCCGGACGAGGCGGAGGCCATGCGCCAGTTTCTCGACTTTGCGGGCGGACGGCCGATCATCGCGCACAATGCCGACTTTGATACCGGCTTCATGAGCGCGGCCTGCCGCCGGGCGGGCATCCCGTTCGAACCGGTGTATCTCGACACGCTGGTGCTCGCGCAGTACCTGCTGCCGGATCTCAAGCACCACAAGCTCGACCAGGTCTCGAACCGCCTGAGCCTGCCGGACTTCAACCACCACCGCGCGTGCGACGATGCGATGGTCGTGGCGCGCATCATGGACAAGTTCCTGCCCATGCTCGCGGCTAAGGGCGCAAAGACGATCGGCGACTTCAACGACCTCGTGCGCGGCGGCCTGAAGGAGAAGCGCCGCACGCACCACATCTCCATTCTGGTGAAAAACAAGACCGGCCTGAAAAATCTCTACGAGATCATTTCCCGGTCGTATCTGAAATATTTCAAGCGCAACCCCACCATCCCCAAGAGCCTGCTCATGGAATACCGCGAGGGCCTCATCATCGGCTCGGCGTGCGAGGCGGGCGAGGTGTTCGAGGCGGTGCTGCGCGGCAAGAGCGACACGGAGCTCCGACGCATCGCGTCGTTTTACGACTATCTCGAGATCATGCCGCTGGCCAATAATCACTTCCTGCTCGATAACGGCACCGTGCGTAGCGAGGAATCCCTGCGCAACCTCAACCGCCGCATCGTGCAGCTCGGCGAGGAGCTCGGCAAGCCCGTCGTGGCGACGTGCGACGTGCACTTTCTCGATCCCGAGCAGGAGATTTTCCGCCGCATCCTGCTGGCGGCCAAGAAATTTTCCGACGCGGACAAGGCCATGCCGCTCTATTACCGCACGACGGTGGAGATGCTCGACGAATTTGCCTACCTCGGCCCCGAAAAGGCGCAGGAGGTCGTCGTCACGAACACGAACGCCATCGCCGACAACGTCGAGGTGTTCGAGCTCCTGCCGAAGGACCTTTACCCGCCGAAGATCGAAAATTCCGCCCAGCAGCTCAAAGACCTGGTCTATGGCAAGATGACGGCCATCTACGGCGAAAACCCGCCGAAGCTCATCACCGACCGCGTCGAGACCGAGCTGCACGACATCCTCTCGCGCGGGTACGACGTCATTTACATGAGCGCGCAAAAGCTCGTCGCCAACTCTCTCGAGCACGGCTATCTGGTCGGCAGCCGAGGCAGCGTCGGCTCGTCGCTCGTGGCGTACTTCTCCGGCATCACGGAGGTCAACTCCCTTCCGCCGCACTATGTCTGCCCGCAGTGCAAGTATACGGACTTTGACTCCGGCGCGGGCTTCGGCTGCGGCGCGGACATGCCGGACAAAGTGTGCCCCAAGTGCGGGGCGAAGCTCCGCAAGGACGGGTTTGATATTCCGTTTGAAACGTTCCTTGGCTTCGGTGGCGACAAGGTGCCCGATATCGACCTGAACTTCTCGGGCGAATATCAGGCCAAGGCGCATAAGTACACCGAAGAGCTCTTCGGTTCGGACCACGTGTTCCGCGCCGGGACGATCGGCACGCTGGCGGAAAAGACGGCCTACGGCTATGTCCTCAAGTACCTCGAGGAACGCGGCAAGACCCTGCCGAAGGCGGAGATGAACCGCCTCGCGCTCGGCTGCGTCGGCGTCAAGCGCACGACCGGCCAGCACCCCGGCGGCCTCGTCGTCATCCCGCAGGACAAGGACGTCACGGATTTCTGCCCCGTGCAGCACCCGGCCGACGATCCGAACAGCGACATCATCACCACCCATTTTGAATATCACTGCATGGAGGCAAACCTCCTCAAGCTCGACGAGCTCGGCCACGATGACCCGACCATGATCCGCATGCTCGAGGACATGACCGGCGTCAACGCGCGCGAGATCCCGCTCGACGATCCGGAGACCATGGGCATCTTCTGCAGCGCGGCGCCGCTCGGCCTGACGGACGACGACCCGATCGTCGGCAAGACCGGCACGATCGGCATCCCCGAGTTCGGCACCGGCTTCACGCGCCAGATGCTCGTCGACACGCAGCCGAAGGGCTTTGACATCCTCGTACGTCTGTCCGGCTTCTCACACGGCACGGACGTGTGGCTCGGCAACGCGAAGGACCTCATCATGTCCGGCACGGCGACGGTCAACCAGACGGTCGGCTGCCGCGACGATATCATGCTCTACCTCATCAGCCGCGGTATGGACGCCAAGCTCTCATTCAAGATCATGGAGAGCGTCCGCAAGGGCAAGGTCAAGCGCGGCGGCTTCCAGGACGGCTGGGTCGAAACAATGCAGGAGCACGGCGTGCCGGAGTGGTACATCACGTCCCTGAGCAAGATCGCCTACCTGTTCCCGAAGGCGCACGCGGTGGCCTACGTCATGATGGCGTTTCGCATCGCGTGGTTCAAGGTGCACGAGCCGCTGGCGTTTTACAGCGCATATTTCTACCGCCGCAGCCAGAAGGATTCGTTCGACGCCGACATGATGACGCGCGGCCTCGATTACACCCGCCGCAAGATCAACGAGCTGCGCAACAAGCCCACGCTCACAGCCAAGGAAGAGGACCTGCTCGTGACGCTGGAGGCCGTGTACGAATTCAACCTCCGCGGCTTTGAGTTCGCGCCCATGAGCCTCTATGAGAGCGACGCGACGAAGTTCCTCATCCGCGACGGGAAGCTCCTGCCGCCGTTCGTGGCCATTTCCGGCCTCGGCGAGAGCGCGGCGTGGAATCTCGTGGCCTGCCGCGCCGGCGGGCGCGAGTTCGTGTCGGTCGAGGAGCTCTCGGCTGCCTGTCCGAAGGTCAGCCAGACGCACTTGGAGCAGCTGCGCGCCATGGGCGCGCTCGGCGAGATGCCGGACAGCAGCCAGATGAGTCTGTTTTAAATTCGTCACTTTTTTGCAACTTTTGTTTGCATCATGCGGCGATCCTTGGTATGATAAAGCCGTATCCCTGTGCGATTCGGTGCGACCGAAAGAGGAGGTTATGCAATGAAACGTTTTCTGGCGCTGCTGCTGACGCTGGTCATGCTCGTTTCCGTCTGCGGTCTGCAGGCGTTCGCCGCCGACGGCGACACCCCGGCGGACACCGGCGACGAGCTGGTCGTCTACACGCGCTCCGGCGCAACGCGGACATTCCATGTCGGCGATACTTTTTCGTATACCTACTGGTTCCGGCTGACGTCCGGCTCCGTCAACAAGATCACGGGCCACGTGCTGTATGACAGCCAGTGCCTGAAGGTCAATGCCGACGGCTGCAAGTTCCCGAACATGACATCCGCGTCGACGAAGGACAACGCGGGCGACTTCAAGTTCCACGACACATTCACGACGACGGCCGGCGGCAAATTTGCCACCTCCTCGCCGCAGATCATGGCGAACATTTCGTTCACCGTCACGCGCGGCGGTACGGCGTACCTGACGACGCTGCTCGAGGAATTGGAGATCAAGAAGTCCAACGGCGACAAGGACAAGTCCGAGCTCGTCACGAATTTCAAGAACAAGAGATGGTCGCCGACGATGTACTCCACCTTCGACTATCTGCAGGATGAGAAGCCCTCGGCCGTCTCCACGCCGCTGAGCGCCTCGTCCGACGTCGCGTGGTACTATGCCGTCGACGCGGAGACCGGCGCGCCCGTCCCGGCCGGGGTGACGTTTGAACTCACCGGTACGTCCGGCAACGGCGAGCACATCGAGCGCATGGCCGTGTCCGACGCCTATGGCTTCGTTGGTTTCGGCACGGTGCCTTACGGTACATATTATATTCAGACGCGCACACCGGCTGACGCCGAGTTGGCGTATATCATCAGCGACGGCGCGCGCACTCTGCCCGATGTGGAAAGCGGCAAGCTGCAGCTCAACCACACGCTGCACTACAAAACGGCAGCGCCCAGCGAGCTGCGCTCGATCACGGTCACGTTCGAGTGGACGAACGAGCAGATCGCACCCGATGAGGTCTATACCAAGGACCGGCCGACGAGCGTGTACATGGAGCTGAGCCGCAACAACGATGCCGTGGTCGTGGCGCATCATTCGTCCGATCCCGAGGACGGACAGGCCGTCTTTGACAACCTGCCCATCCATGATGACAACGGCAACGAGATCACCTATGTCCTGACCACGACGACGCTGCAGCATTACGATGCGCAGATCACGCGCACGGATACGGGCTTCCATATCAATTTCGCCTATCTCAATGACCATAACTGGGAGACGACCCGCACCGAGCCCACCTGCACGGTGGACGGCTCCATCGTCTCTGTGTGCAAGGACTGCGGCGCGACCGACCGGGTCGTGCTGCCCATGACCGGCCACAAGCTGGTTTCTTCCGGGCACGATGCCACCTGCACGCAGGACGGTTATCAGCGCTACATGTGCACGCAGTGCGACTATTGGTATGAGAAAAAGACCCCGGCGCTCGGCCACGACTGGAGCGACTGGGAGGTCGATCTTGAGGCCACCTCTCGCACCGACGGCATCAAGCACCGCACGTGCATGCGCTGCGGTGAGGTGGAGACGTATGCCATCCCGAGCGACCACCATGAGCACACCATGAAAAAGCACGTCGTCCAGCCGACCTGCACCGAGCAGGGCTACACCGAGTACCGCTGCGTCAACAAGGCAAATCTGCCGTGCGGCGAGCACTACATTGTCGAGGGCAGCCGCACTCCGGCGCTCGGCCATGACTACAGCGGCGACAGCGGTATCCGCACGATCGTGGAGCCGACCTGTACCACGACCGGCCTGAAGGAATATAACTGCTCCCGCTGCGGCGACACCTATACGGAGATCGTCCCGCAGCTGGGCCATAATTACGAGCTCAAGCCGGAAAACAGCAAAGAACCGGACTGCACGCAGCCGGGCACGGAGTATTATGTCTGCGGCCGGTGCGGAGACGTGCATCTGGTGCGCATACCGGCAAAGGGTCACGACTGGGGCGACTGGATCATCGACCGGCAGGAGACCGATCAGGAAGACGGCGCCAAGCATCGCGTCTGCAAGGTCTGCGGCGAGCGGCAGGACGCCAAGATTCCGAAGCTGAGTCATGTGCACAACCACATCCCCACGGTCGTCGAGCCGACCTGCGAGCAGCAGGGCTACACGCGCTACACCTGCGCCTGCGGCGATACGTATATTGAAGAGAGCAGCTATGTGCCCGCGCTTGGCCACGCCTGGGTCGAGACCGGGCGGCAGGAGCCGACGAGCAAGACCGTCGGTGTCATTACTTACACCTGCCAGCGCTGCGCCAAGCTGCGCTATGAACTCATTCCCAAGACCGAGCCGGTCGATACCTGGAAAAACCCCTACCGCGATGTGCGCAGCAACGCGTGGTATTATGAGGACGTGGCCTACGTCACGCGGGGCGGCCTCATGGTCGGCACCTCGACGCTGACCTTCTCGCCGGCAGAAGAGATGAGCCGCGCCATGCTCGTCGCGGTGCTCTACCGGATGAACGGCTCGCCGAGCGTGGCGGGCATGACTGCACCGTTCACGGATGTGCCGGATGGCCAGTGGTACACGGAGGCGGTCGTCTGGGCGTATAACTGCGGCGTGGTCAGCGGCACGAGCGCGACGACGTTCTCACCCGAGCTGAACATCACGCGCGAGCAGATGATGACGATGTTCTACGGTTACGCCGAGTTTATGGATTACAACACGATGGCGGTTGCCGATCTGAGCGTGTTCCCGGATGGCGGGAGCGTCTCGCCCTGGGCACAGACAGAGATGGGCTGGGCCGTTGCCAATACGCTCATCAGCGGCGTGCAGGAAGGCGACACCACCTATCTGCGCCCGCAGGGAAATGCCACGCGCGCCGAGGCGGCAGCGATCCTGCACCGCTTTGACCAGTGGCGTATCAACGCCGTCGTCACGGTGAAATGAAAACAGGAGGAGATCATATCATGGCCAATCTTGTCATTACCATCGGGAGAGAAAATGGCAGCGGCGGCCGGCAGCTCGGCAGCGAGCTGGCGGCGGCGCTGGGCGTCAAGTGCTACGATTCGGAGCTCATCAATGAAACGGCGAAAGCGAGCGGCTTTGCCACGAGCTTCGTCGAGACGCATGAAGAGCAGCGACCGGGCAGCTTCCTGTATTCGCTCGTGACGGGCGGCGGCGTCATTGCCGACGATCAGCCGTTCCCGGTGCAGATCTTTCAGGCGCAGTCGGAGGTCATCCGTACCATCGCGGCGCGCGAGTCGTGTGTCATCGTCGGCCGCTGCGCGGACTATGTCCTGCGTGACGATCCGAACGCGGTGCTTGTGAATCTGTTTGTCCATGCGCCGATGGCTGCCCGCATCCGCCGCGAGAGCGCACGCACGAACACCACGCCCGCGGAGGCGGAAAAGCGCATCCGTCAGGTGGATAAGGAGCGCGCGGCGTACTATAACTTCTTCTCCTCCAAGCGCTGGGGCGATGCACAGGGGTATGACCTGTGCGTCAACACCGACGGGCTGGAGATCAGCGACGTCGCCAAGCTCGTGCTCCGCTATCTGGAGCTGCGCGGCCTGCGCTGAACCATAGGTAAGGCAAAACCGGCAGACGCTCAGGCGTCTGCCGGTTTTGCCGTGTCGGGGAGGTAGTCTGTGAGCTGCGCGTCCGGCACCGGCCGGATGTCCGCCCCGGCCAGTGCGGGGCAGAGGGCCGGCAGGCACGCAGGGTCAGCGATGAGCGCGTCCTTCTGCGCGTGCGTCAGGCGCTTGATGCGCGCCTCAAGCTGCCGGGCGGTCGTGGCGGTGTCGGTCATCAGCAGCAGCGCCAGCGCTGTGACCGGGTGACTGCGCGTATACTTCGCGCAGCAGGGCAGACGCCCGACGTGCTGCCGCAGGCGGCGCACAATGTCCGGCGTCATGCCCGTGTAGAGTGAGCCATCCGCGCAGCGAAGAAGATAGACATAGTGACGCGTATCCATGAAAAAGTCCCCGTTTTCCGTGTAAAATGCATGAAAAGAGCATAGCACAAAATTGTCAATTTTTCAAACACGCGGTATTGTCATCTTGTGCAAAAGCGCGAATTCGGCTGAGAATATTCATTGTTTTTTTGAATATTCGCGCGTTTTGTGAATATTCTGGTGTAAAATTCGTATATTCATGCACGAAAATGCTTGACAGGCTTACTTCAGCGTGCTATCATACGAGCATACCAAACGGGGCGCGAGCCCCAATCTATTTTGTTTGAGGAAGAGGCTAATAAAATGAAGAAATTTGTTGCACTGCTTCTGGCAGTCCTCATGGTCGCATCTCTGTGCGCCTGTGGCCAGAAGGATACCCAGACGGGTTCGGACATCAAGACCGTGACCGCCGGTAAGCTCACCATGTCGACCAACGCGCAGTTCCCGCCGTACGAGTCCGTTGCGGACGACGGCAAGGGCTACGAGGGCACCGGCTTTGAAGGCATCGACATCGAGATCGCTTACGCTCTGGCGCAGAAGCTGGGCCTGGAGCTGGTCGTCGACGATATGGACTTTGACTCTGCTCTGAGCGCCGTCCAGACCGGCAAGAGCGACATCGTTGCCGCCGGCGTGACCGTCACGCCCGAGCGTCAGAACACCATGTGCTTCACCGACAGCTACGCCAACGGCGTGCAGGTCGTCATCGTGAAGGAAGGCTCCGATATCAAGAGCATTGATGATCTCGAAGGCAAGCAGATCGGCACCCAGCGCGGCACCACCGGTTATAGCTATTGCATCGATGATTACGGCGAGGACAGCGTGGTTCCCTTTGATGACGGCGCCACCGCCGTGCAGAACCTGCTCGCCGGTAAGGTCGACTGCGTCGTGATCGACAAAGCGCCGGCTCAGGAGTACGTCAAGGCGAACGCCGGTCTGACCATTCTGGACACCGAGTACGCCAACGAGGATTACGCCATCGGCATGGCTAAGGACAACACCGCGCTGCAGGAAGCCCTGAACAAGGCGCTGGCCGAGCTCAAGGCGGACGGCACCATCCAGTCCATCATCGACAAGTATATTTCCGCGAAGTAATCGCATCCAAAATGCAAACCACGTAAAGGGCGGCCAACTGCCGCCCTTTGCGCGTAGAAAGAAAGAGGTATCTACATGGGTAATTGGGCGCAGCTTTACGCCGACCTGACGGCGCAGCTGCAGGCCGGGCAGGCCCTCGGCTTCTGGGACAACGCCTTCGTCGGCTTTTACCAGAGCTTTGTGGCCGCCGGACGCTGGAGACTGTATCTGAACGGCCTGCTCACCACGCTCGAAGCGACGATCCTGGCGCTGCTGCTGGGCGTCGTGCTCGGCGTCGTCGTCGCGGTCATCCGCACGGCGCACGACCAGCAGCGCGCCGGGCACAAGAATGTGATCCTCGGCGTGTTCAACGCCATCTGCAAGATCTATACGACCATCATCCGCGGCACGCCGATGATGGTGCAGCTGCTGATCATGAGCCTCGTGATCTTCGCCAGCAGCCGCAACTATACCATGATCGGCATTCTGGCTCTCGGCATCAACTCCGGCGCCTACGTCTCGGAGATCGTCCGCAGCGGCCTCATGTCGGTCGACCCCGGCCAGATGGAGGCCGGCCGCAGCCTGGGCCTGAACTATTTCACGACCATGCGCTTCATCGTCATCCCGCAGGCCATCAAGAACATCCTGCCGGCCCTCGGCAACGAGTTCATTACCCTGCTCAAGGATACGTCCCTCATCACCGTCATCGGCGGTAAGGAGATGACGTATGCGGCCAAGGCGGTCATTGCCAAGACGTATCAGGGCCTGTTCCCGCTGTTCGGCATCGCGCTGATGTACCTGCTGCTGGTCATGCTGTTTTCCAAGCTGCTCGGTGTGCTTGAAAGGAGGCTGCGTCAAAGTGATCGACGTTAAACACCTGTCCAAATCGTTCGGTGACCACCTTGTGCTCGATGATATTTCCGAGCATGTCAGCCCCGGCGAAAATGTGGTCATCATCGGCCCCTCCGGCTCCGGTAAGTCGACGTTCCTGCGCTGCCTGAACCTGCTCGAGCAGCCGACGGCCGGTACCATCACCTTTGCCGGCACGGAGATCACCGACCCGAAGGTGAATATCGATGCCATGCGCCGCCAGATGGGCATGGTGTTCCAGCACTTCAATCTGTTCCCGAACATGACCGTGCGCAAGAATATCACGCTCGCGCCCGTGCAGACGAAGCTCA
>ERZ507026.763-NODE-763-length-12454-cov-3.210340_pt1 | contig 12454 bp, 11 predicted proteins | sample MGYA00512876_ERZ507026 | MGnify/ENA metagenome assembly ERZ507026 | reverse complement strand
CATACTGTTCAATGGTTCGCATTGCCGCATGTCCTTGTCGTTCGCGGCCTGCGCAATGGTGTTCAATGTCTTGCCGGCGGTAGAGGAGTCGGCGAATTCCGCCACATTCTCCATATAGCATCGCACGCGCATCGCCAGATCATCCATAAGCGTGAGCAAAGGTTCGGAGCCATCATCGTTCTCGGACGAGAGCAGAAGTGCGTGGACTTCGTGTATGCACAGTCGCAGGTTGCCGCATGCGCTCGCGTAATCACTGGATTGCAGGGCATTGCCCGCGATAGCCTGCACGGTTTTGATGAATTCTGTGTAGTCACATGATTTGCTGTACGCATCGCTGTGCTTACTGATATGAATAATGAAACGTTCATGGCATCGGCGGATTGTGTCGGAGAGCATGGTTTGTGCGTCGATCAGCGGGATTAGCGGTCGTTCTTCGTCTGGCTGGGCGCAGAACGTCTTTGCGGCTTCGCGCAGTTGGGTGGACCACAGGAACAGCAGATGGCCTTTGCCCTGCTCTGCGCGCGCGTCGAGGTGTTGCTGGATGGGATCCAGCACGGTGCGGGGGAGTGCGATGACACCATCGTGAGCGTTGGCGGTGTCATCATTGTGGTGATTGCCGTGCGCGCCAATGAGCTGTTTGCGCAGTTCGTAAAGCACGGCACCTATATGCTTGCAATATGGTGTTCTCTGATACGGGCAGGTGCACGCGGCGGATTGTATGCGAATCGAATTGTCGTCGGTTGTGGATTCGTGGTCGCTGTTACTGCTGGTAGTGGCTTGGCCATCAGTGTTTGCTTCATTGGCGTTCTCGCCGTGAGCGTCTTTGCCGAGGCGGATGTCAACGTCATAACAGTCATCGGCACTGCCGGACACCTGCGCGTGATGCAGCTGCGGCGCAATCTCCTGCACCGAACTCACGCGGCCCGATTCCCAGTAATCGGTGGCACGTTCAAGAATCAACGGTGTGCCTTCGAACATGACCTCGAATTGAGCCAGCGTTGGCTTTTGCGGAACAACCATACTGCTGATTGTAGCGGGTGGAGTGTTACTCGCCGCTTGGCGGTGCATACTGGTCTGATGTAGTCTTGTTCCCACTGGGTAATCGCATTCGGGGAAGAGGCGTCAATGGCTGTACTGACAGATGCTGAAGCTCGTCGTATGCTGGAACTGCTGAAGGAAGTTTTGTCTCCGAAGTCCATCACCCTGAATAAAGGCGAGAAGCAATTCCAATTGCATCAGATAAGTTTGTAGTCAAATGAATCGTAGTGTTTACGACGAGAAGAAAGTATGACGAGTTCTGATTTTGACTCATTAATTCGAAGTTACGGAAAATGGCTGTCTGATAACACGACTTATACGCAACTGGATGAGTGGTATGAAGTTAATGTTCCACTTCTGGATGAAGACAACGACTATACGCAGTTCTATGTGAAGCCCGGGAAGAACAGCGTAACGTTCTCTGATGACTGTGCCACATTACGCCGTTTGGAGTCGCATGGGATGACTGTGACGGAATCGCGTTTGGCAGTGCTCAAAGATATTCTGAATCAGTTTGGTATTGAACGTAACGGCGACGAGCTTACTCTGACGAGCGATACTGCTGATTTTGCTGATGCCAAGAATCGGTTCCTGCAAGCTATCATCAAAGTTGGTGATATGTCTATGCTGGCCAATCCCATGTGCAGACGTATTTTGCAGATGACATTCGTATGTTCCTTAATGCGAACAACATACGGTATGTGGAAGGCGCTCAGTTCCGTGGCAAGTCTGGTTTGCTGTGCCAGTATGACTTTGTGTTGCCGTTTACGAGTAAACAGGCGGAACGATTCTGCACATCTATTACGCGGCCTTCCCAGCGACTCATTTCCAGTACCTTATTTCATGGGAGGATACGCAGGCGGCACGAAAGACACCAAGTGAACTGGTTGTTTTCCTCAATGATTCGGATCGGCGCATTGACAATCAGCTAATAACCGCTTTGGAAAAGTACAATGCGTATCCCATTAAGTGGAGTGAGCGGGAATTTAAGGAGAACTTGTACAAGCTTGCTTCGTGAGTGGTGTTTGTGGCTTTGGTCGGGAGCGAGGTTTCTGCTGTTTGCCGTGTCGACCTCCCCTCAGTCGCCTACGGCGACAGCTCCCCTCGGGGAGGGGAGTTAAGGAAGCGCTTAACGTGCGTGGGGCTTCAGCCGCTCCCAATACGCCCGAATCGCGCCGAACGAATACACCGCGATCGCGACCCAAATCACCATGAACGCCGCATAGCCCTGCGCGCGCATCGGTTCGTGCAGCAGGAGCACAGCCACGCAGAACTGGATCAGCGGGTTGAGATATTGGATGAAACTCACGGTCAGGTAATGGCTGTGCTGCGCGCCGTAGGAGAACATGGCCAGCGGAATCGCGGTGGCCAGGACGGAGAACGCCACTAACAGCGCGACCATGGCCGCCAACGTGGCGACCAAACGATACGCGAGCACGCTGATGGCATTCATACTGGACAGTGCGCGCCAGTACAGCGGCAGCACGCCCCAGCCGATATTGGACACGGGCGGCGCGGCTATCCCCATTCGCGTCTGCTTGACGGTACGAACCGAAGTCACGTCTCACCACCATAGCGACTGATCACATGAGTGTCCCGCACCTGGTCACATGGCATATTGGACTTGCTGATGATGAACAGTACCGGTTATTGTTAGAGTCTTTTCCACAGGACACGGAGATCGAACAGATGATTCGGCCTTTTCTGAGGGCGCGAATCAGATTCGTAACGCAGTGATTTGCCCCAGACTCTGTTACGGTGATAATAACTTCATCGTTGATAAGGGAGTCTTCATGGCAGGCAATGGCAACACGGCATTTCGTTTCCGAGTCACTTTGCGCCTTGACGGGCGTGAATGCTGGCGGGAGATTCTGGTGCCGGCATCATTGACGTTCTTCGATTTGCATGCGGTATTGCAGGAATGCTTTATGTGGTACGGCGAGCATCTGTTCTGCTTCTGCGCCACATTTCCGGATGGGAAGCAGGTGCAAGTGGAAGAATTGTGGGGAGAAGAGCCCTCATACCATGAGGCGAAATACGAACAATATATGCCGGTGGAGCCGTTGCCGGAAGTTCGCATTGCTTCGGAAACCGAGCTGGGCGACGTGTTTCCCAAGGCGCGTACCGCTCGCTATTACTACGATTATGGTGACGATTGGATCCATGATATCAAGCTGCTGCGTACCTACCGCAGCGTGCACGTTGCGGATCCTCAGCTTTGGGATGGGGCGGGGGATGCGCCTCCGGAGGATGTCGGCGGGGCGTATGGGTTCGAGCGGTTCCTTGATACCTTGGGCAATCCCGAAGATGAAGAACATGATGGCACGGTTGAGTGGGCCGAGGACCAGATGTGGGATCGTTTCACGCTGAACCGCCATCGTGAGCGTCTGTTCCGTTGGCACAAGCACCGTGACATGATGTTGCAGTAGATGGCGTGGCTACAATATGAGCAGCTGTAAGCGGAATAGCCGTTTTGTGGCTTGCGGGCTAGGGGCTGAAAATGCTATAAATATATTGCTTTACTCGGAAACGAGAAAGGCTCCAAGTCGCCGGGGGCTCCCCCGGCATTTTTTGTCAACGGGGACGGGGTGCGATGCCGTCTGTATTGAGCATCTTCGCTGATGAGAGCGGTGAGTGGGGTAAACGATCGGAATATTATTTAATTACTCTTGTTTTTTCATGACCAGTCTAAGGATATTAGTCTTGCCTTAGAGCGGTACCGCCAGTCGTTGGCTGACTATGGACTTCCTGATGTCCCTTTCCATGCTGGGCCGCTGCTTACCGGGCATGATGCTTACGAAGGGATGAGCCTATCGGAGCGTAAGAGGCTTCTGGGGTTATTCGTTATCATGACTCGGCGGCTGCCGATTACATATCGGACGTTTGTGCATCGTAAAAGTGATTTTGACGATAACCGCCAACGTTTTGAAGCGCAACTCAAACGCGATATTGTTAATCTACTTTTGGCGCATCTTTCGGATTTCCATTCTTATGGCACTGTCAAGGTGTATTACGACGGTGGCCAACAGATAGTTACTGATGCCCTGCGAGGCGGGATTGAGTATGCACTCTCCATAGATGCCATTGTCTATCGTGACGCTTCTCCACGCGACTACCGGCTTGAACAAGTTGCGGATTTTCTATGCACCCTTGAATTGACCTGTGAGAAATTCCGGAATGGGGAACAAACTGAAACGGACAACAAGTTTTTTGGTGATTGGAAATCCTTCAGGTAGTGCCCGAGTTTTTGCGCACTTTGGTCTTCGCCCGTCCCTGTGGCGATGATCAGTTCGCTGACTGTATGTTCTCACCGAGCCTTGACATGTCGAGGTAGCGTCGCGTCGACCACTCGCTGGAAGTTACGTAGCGGACTCTCGCGCAGATGAGCATCAACGCGCTGCGCCCGTCCGGGAAGCTGCCGACCACGCGCGTGCGCCGGCGGATCTCGCGGTTCAGCCGTTCGATCATGTTGTTCTATTCTTCCCGCCTATCTTTTTCTTGTGGGGGCGTTGAAAAACCGCCGTTTTCGCGGGCCGGTCGCGCTGGTGGTCTGACTTGTGGTGCAACTATGGCGCGACTCGGGCCGCGATATGGTTCGGGAAGGTTTTCGCTTCGCGCAACCTCGTCGCGGGTGGAGGGTGATGGGCTGGCGGGGACGGGCGCAGCGCCCATGGTGTCGTTCCCCGGGTGTGCTCCGCGCAGTTTTTTTCGTTTTGGTTCGCAACAATCCCAGCCTCCGTATCGCAAGCGCATCGCAGCGAATGCCGGTCGGCCCAGCGCGAAGGTCCCCCCGGACCCCCTCCGATGAACGCCACACGAACGCATACGGGTGCCATAACAGCCCATTCGAACCGTCAATCAACTCCTTGATACATAGACAAGAAGCCGAGGAACGTCCGTCGGTCGGATGGATCCGAGGAGAAACCGGCAAACCCCGACGCCGGCATCCCTCCCCCGGGTATTCGCCAGCGAACGGCACCGGCTCCACCATGACCGGCCAAGGAGAAGACATGCGCCCAGAACCCATCCACCGCAAAGGCAGGAAAACACTCGCCAAGGTATACGATTCCCTATCCGACCCGGAAAAGGACCCGGACAGGTCGCGCATCATCGGGCTGCCCACCAAGAAGGAGGCGCGCGACATCCGGGACGAATTGACGGCGGCGGCGTGGGCCGGCGGCAAATCGGTGTCGCGCATACAGACGGCCAAGGAGTACATAAGCATCGTCGAATCATTCTTCCGCAAGCTGCGGGCCATCAAAAACGCGGAGCAGCGAACCCCGCAGACGGGTATTCCGACCCTGCGGGAACTGCTGAGGGACACCCGCGTAACCAACCTTGACGAGCATGAAAAAATGCTTGAGATCTTAAGCGCGGATACGGCGATCCTGCTTGTCGGCAGGAAAGACCTCCGAGGCGAAGGAGCCCGGATACTGCTGACCCTGAACGAGACGCGACTCAGCATGGGAAAGGCGACGATCCTCCTGGCCCACGGAACGGAAAAAGACTACAAAGCCGTCCTGCCCGCATACAAGCCCAGGTTCTACCGGCGATAAGCAATAGGCGATAGGCAAAGGCGCGAAGTGGCATTCAGGCGGCCCACCCCTTCGCCCCGGTCGCGCACGCGCCCGGCTGGCCGCCGTTCCCTTTTTCGCCTTACCTTGAATCGTTTTTGTCTCCATCGCGCACCCACGGGCCGGATTCGGCTCGATTCAGCCCGTACCGCGCTCCTATTCCGGTCACCCACGGGTATTCGCCACCGGCCGACCTGATCTGGTTGAGATAATTCGTGATGTCGGCGTTGGAATTATCAGTCAGACTGCCCGCATAGGGCAGGTTCCTGATGATCGCGTCCTTCGAGCCGGTGAAGTAATACCCCCTCGCCGTCACGCTCGTGCCGTCGATCCAATGGTCACCCGACTTCACGCCGACCGTCACATTATCGGTGATGGGCTGACCCTCCTGAATGACGTGAGGGGCGTTGGTGGAGATGGTGGGGGTGAAGCTCGGAGGAGCGGGCTGGTACTTGTCCAGAACGATCACCACGATGGACTTTTCCACGTTCGGGATACGCACGATGGGTTCATTCCACAAGTTGATGTCGTCGTAGGTGTCCCTCGCCATGATCTTCTGCACGGACATGCCTGGATCATCGGTGAAACCGTCAGTAACGAGATAGCTCTGAGAGCCTGCGTACTGGTACTGGTAGGGCTTGATGTAGGTATCCCATGCGTACTGCCACTGGTTCTTTCCACCCAGTTCGGCGTGGTTGCCTTGGTCGGATGCCGCACCCCAATACCCAGAGTTCGAGTACGCGGCACCGACCGCGACCACACGGCAGTCACCATCACCCTCATTCGGATGACGCTTGTGGAAGTTGCTCACGCACTCGTTGTTGGCGGCGCTCAACGCATTTTTCGCCTTGGTCATAGGCGTCAAACTACCATCATCCTCGTGAAGAGTGACATTAGCCGCTTCAAACGCTTTCTTCACGGAGTTGATATCGGATGCCGGTCCGAACGAACCAGATGCATCATCCCTATACTGCCAGAACACTCGTGGCGCACCATCGCCTGTGCCGCTGCCACCGGCATCCTGGTCTCCGCCGCCACCGCCGGCATAGGCCGTGGAAGCAACGATACCGCCCGTGGCAAGAGTGGCGATGGCCGCGAGAAGGGCAATACCCCTCCTCAACCACTTCGGCCTCTCCTCGGGCGGAGTCTTAGAATTATGCTTCTTCAACTGCATAACACTCCTTAATATTGACTACATAGACAAGGCCGCACAAGCGGCCTGCCTACCCTCAAACAGGCAATCAGGAAACGGGTATTACGCAAGAAGAGTGAAGTGCTGGGGGCAACCGCGCTATTGACAAAGCTGCAATGCATATGAAAAAGCCTCACCTTCGGTGGGAAGGTGAGGCTTATCAGAGGGAAGCATTATCAGTGCACAATCGGAGCATAAGGATCTCCTGGAGCGTTAGGGTCGCCATGCCCGCCTGAAGCGGCACCGATCAGATCGGCAAGGCTGGAACCACCGGAGGAGCCGCCGTTGTTGGATGGCGTGTAGGACTGCTGCGGGGCGGAATACCCACGGCTGGAGGAATACCCGCTGCCGGAGCCGCCGTAACGGTTGTAGGACTGGGAGTAGGAGCTCTGCGACTGCGCGGCTGCTTGCGCTGCCTGCGCTTGGGCTGCCTGCGCCTGTGCTTGGGCTGCGGCGTCGGCGTCGGCCTGCTCCTTCGCGGCCTTCGAATCGGTCACCCGCTTGACGGCGGCGTCGAGCTTCGCCTTCTGGCCAGTGTACGCCTTCGGGTCGGTCACGCCCTTCTTGGAAAGGGCGCTGTTCGCCTCGGCGATGGCCTTCTTAAGGCTGTCGCGGGTGGCGTTGTCCGCCACCTTCCCATCCGTGTCCTTGAGGGTCTTGCTCGCGCTGTCAATACCCCGCTTGAGCTGGTCCTTCGCGCCGTCCAGCTCCTTCGCCAGCTTGCTGTCCCTGACGGCCTTGAGCGCGGCGTTGAGCGCCTTCGCCTGGGCATCGGCCTCGTCCGCGTCCGTGGCATTGGCCTTCCTCGCGGAAGCGAGCTGCCACGCCAGCCACTCGCTGGGGGCGTCGTTGGGGACGCCCTTGAGCGCCTTCGCCTTCCCGATGGCCTTGTCGAGCTTGTCCAGCAGCTTCGGCTCCTTGAGCTGATCCGCCTTGTATGTGGTGGCGGTGGCCTGCTCAACGGCCTTCATGAGCGCCTTGTCGGCGTTCTCGGCTTGGGCTACCGCCTCATGGTAGGCGTTGGTCTCGTGGTGCGTCCAGTAGGCATAGCCGCCGCCAATACCCGCCAGCGCCACGACCACCACCGCGATGATGATGGCGGTGAGCTTCTTGACGCCGAGCTTCACTGCGGGCCTGCCAGGCGTCCCGGACTGCTCGGATTCGTTCTCCTCGGCCATTTTCCACTCTTTCTTTCTGAATTTCTATGAGGCCACCCAAATATTGCCATATAAGGGAGGCCATGCGCAATGGGTCGCGGCCATAGCGTGTCGTTATGCCAAAGATTACTCCGGGCGGCAGATGGGCCCCTTACGCGAAAGAGCTGGGCCTGAGCATGCAGCGACTGCGCGAGGCGCGCGGGCTGTCGCAGGAGCGGGTGGCATACGATTCGGGAATGAGCCGGTACACCTACCAGAAGTTCGAGAAGGGCGAGTCCATGCCCGGCACCCCGGCCAACCCGAGTCTGCGCAACGTCATGGCCATCGCCCAAGTGCTCGGCGTCACCCTCGACGAACTCCTGCCGCGGCCATGGCCCGACCTGCACGCCAAGTAGGCTCTCCGCCGTCGCGGCCCTTGGCCCCGTTGGGTAGGCGGTGGCAGGAATCTTGGGTAGCCCGCCTACCCCGTTTTTCCGCCCTCTGTCTCCTAGGGGCTCGGGACGCCCGTTCGCCCGTGTTCTCCCGTGGGGTTTCCGCTTTCGCCCGATTTTTGGGTGGCCGAGCCGTCGCCCTTGTTATTGCTATTGGTTTTGTGTTTTTCCTCCCGCCCGGATGTCGTTCCGCTATGCGGGGTTATGTGGAGCAGATGGATTCGTTTGCCCCCATCGTTGAAATGCTTGTGATGCAATGTTTGAAATGCCTGTGCGTCCATTGTTGAAATGCTTGTGTCGCCAGAATTGAAATGCTTATGGGGTCATCGTTGAAATGCCTGTGCGCCCGTCACCGGAATTCCCATGCCTCCATGATTCGAGTCGCCCATGTCCTCGCGTTTCGCAATCGCGTTGGAGTCGGGTTCCGGCCTTCGGATGGCGGGGCCGGACGCGATGGCGGCCTTTCGCGTCCGGCCGGGTTCCTTCACCAGTTCCGGGTCGAGCCTTGCAGGTGGGTGCCGATGCCGAAGCGTTCGCGGCCCCTGCGCTTGACGTGCTCGCGGTTCTTGCGGCATGCGCATCCCTCGGCCCGTTCCAGCAGCGGCTGCGTGGCCTTGTCGAAGCCCATCGGCTCCCGGAACGGCTTGGCTCCTCCCGTCTTTCGGTCGTAGAGGCATCGTCGGACGGCGTTGCCCCTCGCCTCGCCCATATACGGCCAGTCGAGCGGATGCAGGGCCGCCCACCGGTGTTCGAGAACCGGGCACAGGTGCGAGGGCACCACCTCGTTCCACGCCGGAGACACCTCGATCGCCTTCAACAGGAGGTGCCGATAATACTGCCGGCGCGGAGACCTCGTGTCCGTGTGGTCGCATTCCGGCACGCCGTCGCGCAGGATCGCCCGGCCCATGTACCAGACGATTCTACGGGCGTCCTCGATCACCGGCACCGTGACGTCACGCTTGGCCTCGTCTTCCGTTTCGTCATGGCGGACGATCATGCCGGCGTATTCGTCGAGGTCGCCGACCAGCTGGATGTCCATGCGCGGACCCCACCCGGGGGCGAGCGTCCCGCGCAGGCACTCCACGAAGCACGACTCGACGCGCTTCCCACGCATGTGCATGCTGCGGTCGAGGTCGAGCTTGACGCGCCACGTTTCCTCCGGCAGGCGGATGAGCATGTGTACGTGCGCCGCGAGCCGGGCCTGCAAGTCCTTCACGTACAGCACCGCCGCCCCCGGAATCTCACGGCGCAGCCGCGTCAGCGTGGCGTTCAGGCGGTCGCTCAGCGAAAGGTTGAACAGGGCCAGTCCCATGAAGTCCACGTTCCCGAAGTCCATGGGCAGGCCCGACAGGGCGAAGCCGGGCTCGTGGTATTTCCCGCATGCCGGGCATCGCCTGCGCGCCTCGCCTTCCTTGGGGGCGACGTGCACGGGCACGCCCGGCCTGACGAACCCCGGGGCCGTGAGCGTCACGAACACGTAGATCCCGGGCTTCCCCAACCCCGCTTCCCCCTTCCGCACGAACCGGTAGCGCTTTCGCCGCAGGCACGCCGGGCAATGCCCGCAGGGCGTCTGCCGGCCGTCCGGCGTGAAGTGCGGGTTCTCGCAACGCCACTCCCACGGGCGCGCGGGCTCCCGGCAGCCGGAGCATGCCACGGCGGTCGTGTCCCCGGCGGCTGGCGATGCCGCGACTTGGTTACGCGTCTGTTCGATGAGCTTTTGGACGAGATCCTTGTCCATGGCGGTCACCGTCCTTCGCGCATCGCCGGACGCGTGTTCGCCGCATTGCCGCCGCCCGGCCTGTCGGGATTTTTCCGCCGGATGAGCTCCAGTCGCTCCACCCCACGTAGATCGATCGTCGTGCCTGTCCCACGACCGGAGAAACGGGCGGCAGCGCAACCACGCAGGTCGATGAGCGCACCGGACGGCGTGGGCACCGCACGAAGGGGAGCAAGCCCGTCAAGAGGTCCCTCGACGTCACCGGTTCCGTGTTTTCCCGCGATCCCGCCGTCCGTCGGTCGACGTTTCGGCCGCAATCCGGCGATCTCGTCCACGCGCAGCAGCAACGTCCGGCGCACGCGGATCGAACGGACCCGCCCGGCCTTTCCACGGCCCTCGCCGCGCGCCCACCGGCCCAACGTCTTCGCGCTCACGTCGAACTCGCGGGCGAGGTCGGAGGCCTTCGCCCATGTGCGCGTGCCGTTGACGGCGCGCGCAAGCTCGGCGCCGTCCCTCACATATTCCGGGGCGAACGCGAGGAACCATGCGATCACGTCCACATGGCCCCGGGAGGGCCTGCGGCGCAGTCGTTCGCGCATGCGTTCGCGGGCCAAGCGCCCGTCCTTGCCCATGTCGATCGCCTTATGTTCGGCGCGGCGCGGCAGCTCGCAATCGTTGCCCATGATGCCGCGCAGCGTGTCCGTGGCGATGCCCAAGTATTCGGCGAATTTGTTTGTTTCAGCGATGTTTTTCTTCGTCATCGGCGTTATCCGTTCCGGATGCTCCCATGCCGTTCGCCCAGTGCGAGCGGTTCGCGCATCCGGTGCGTAAGCGCGCGGTTCACTGATCGCCGCATGGAAACCGAAAACGCCGGTTATCCCGTAGACCCCCGGTTTCAGGCCGTCTGAGGCCTCCGCAGGGTTTTCGATGCGGCCGGAAGCCACAAGACCCCCGCCCGGGAGGCCTCCTGTGGCGTCCGCGATGTTCCCGGCGTGCGCGGGAAGCCCGAAGACCCCGCCCGGGAGGCCTTCCGGCACGCGCGTTCCCCAAGACGAGAAAGGCCCCGCACGCTTTGAAAGGCATGCGGGGCCTCATATGGCAATGCCCGGGACTATCCGTCGGACAGTCTCCGGGCGATGTCCCCCAACAGTTCCCTCAACTCGCGGTTCTCCCGGCGCAGGGCTTCCAGCTCATCGCCGCCGGCGGCGACCGTGGGGGACATCTGCTCGGTGAGCCGGCGCAGCCGTTCCCCGTCGCTGTGCAGGTAGTGCAACGCCATGGCGGGCGTCGACCAGCCTCCGCGCCGTTGCAGGTCGGCCACGGTCGCGTCGGTGTGCTGGGCGAACCAAGTGTTGCCCGAATGACGCAGATCATGGAAGCGCACGCCCGGGAAACCGGCGGCGTCGCGGGCCTTGGCGTACATTTTCTCGAACTCTCCCTGATACAGGAACCCACCCCGCGCGCCGTGGAACAGCAGGCCGTCCGCACCCGGCATGGCGTGCTCGTCGAGATGGGCGCGGATATCGCCCATCAGCGGCCCGGGAATGGGGATGTCGCGGACACCGGCCTCGGTCTTCGGCGTCGAATCGACGAACCCGTCCTCCTTGGTGTACGACAACGCGTGCGTGACATGCGCCACCCGCTGTTCGAGGTCGATGTCGCGCCGGCGCAATGCCAGCACCTCGCCGAGCCTCAACGACAGCCAGAACGCCAGCGACACTGCCAGACGATATTCGGCGGGCATTCTCCCGGCGATGGCGGCGACGGCGCCGGGGCCCACCACCGGGCGCTCCGCGCTCCTGAGCGTCGCCCCGCCGCGGATATGGCAAGGGTTGAACTCCAGCAGCGGGTCGGGTGGTTCGCACGCCGACGCGAGAACGCGCTTGAGCAACCCGTACGCGCCGGCGCGGGCGCCCGGCGTGCCGGCCAGCGACTCGTACCACGAGGCCACCATGTCCGGCGTGATGTCCCTGACCGGGGTCCCGCCGAACACCGGCAGCAGGTGGCGGTCGAGCAGATGCCGGTACGTCGCCCGCGTGCGCGGCTTGACCTTGTCATCGCGCACCTTGCGCACAAGCCACCGTTCGGCGAACTCGCCGAACGACACGGCACGCGCTTCGACGGCCTCCCGCTCGCGCCGCGCCCTTTCCAACCGCTCCCTCGGATGAATCCACGAACCGGACTCCACCAGCCGCCGCTCGGCGGCGAGCCACCCTTCCGCGTCCTCGCGCGACGAGAACGCGTGCGGGGCCGTGACCCGCTCCGCCCCGTCCACCGGATCCCGGTACGACGCGTAATAGCTCACGCCGCCCTTGACCTTCTTGCTCCTGATGGCACCCCAACCG
>ERZ507026.759-NODE-759-length-12475-cov-4.157649_pt1 | contig 12475 bp, 8 predicted proteins | sample MGYA00512876_ERZ507026 | MGnify/ENA metagenome assembly ERZ507026 | reverse complement strand
CCCTCGCGCGCGAGCAGCGCCGCCTGCGCGTCCCAGCTGGGCACGAGCCGCCCGCTGTGGTCCACCACACGGTGGCACGGATAGTCGCCGTAGCGCTCGGCCTGGCTGAGCACGCGGCCGACCAGCCGCGCGTTCTTCGGCCGGCCGATCAGCCGCGCAATCTGCCCGTAGGTGGCCACGCATCCCTCCGGGATCTCGCCCACGGCGGAGAGGATCTCGTAGATCAGCCGTTCGTCTGTTGCCGCTGCCATCGCCGCAGTCTCCTTCCAATCAGGCATCTGCCCATATATAAATCCGACCGGCCGGCAGCATGTTCGCTGCTGGCCGGTTCGTTTGTGTCTGTGCGGCCGCACTTATGCGCCGAAGCTGACGCTCTTGGCCGCCTCCACGAAGCTCGGCTCGTAGGTGTCAAAATCGTCCTTCACGCTCGCAAACTGCACCATCCAGAAGCCGTCGTCGGCCTGATACAGCACGGTCAGGTAGCGGTACTCGAGGTCCCGATCCTCGTTGTAGTAGTTATACAGCAGGGTCGGGTTGCCGTCGATGTCGTCGCCCGCGACGGGATCCTTGTCACTGTTGGCTTGCATGACAAGCTCGGCGTACTGCTCGAGCGTGATGTCCTCCACGCCGGCGGCGAACTGATCCTTTCTTGAAATATGACAGCGGCTTATTCGGCAGGCTTGCCTTCCTTGGGCTGGTACTGGTACGGCTCCGGATCGGGCTCGGCATAGCCGGTGGCGATGTCGAACTGCTTGGTCAGCTGCGTGAGACCGAGCTTCGTCACCATGAGCTCACCGTAGGCGAGGTCATCCTGGAAGCCGTTTTCGCGGCATTCATCCAGACCAGCCTTGGCATCCTCGAGCTCGGAGACGCACTGCTCGTACAGATCCTCGAGCTTGCCGAGCGCCGTGACGGTGTTGTCGCTGCTGCCCTCGGCGGGGCAGACGGCCTCAAAGCGGCGGCCGATGCGCACGATCGCGGCATAGCTCGCCTGCAGCATCATGAGCGTGAGCGCGCCGGCCTGTCCGGCGGCCTCGCTCTGCTTCATGCCGGTGATCATGTCCGACACATCCCCGACCCACTGCTTGTGCACGCCCTTGAGTTGGCTCAGGCGCTCATCGATCTGTGCCGCGGGATGGCGGTTGGCGGAGTAGCCGCCCTTTTTGAGTTTACGGGTCAGACGTTCCATAGTAGCAACCTCCAATTAGAATTTTTGATCAATCGTCCACGTCGAGTGCTTCCAGACCCTTGGCGGCAATGGGACGGCTGTCGCCATGGCGGACGAAGAGCATGGTCACGAACGCACCGGCCACAAAGATGGCGGCGTAGGGGAAGAGCACGGTCATGCCGAGCTTGTCCATCAGGAAGCCCGAGAACATCGGCGTGACGACCTGGGCTGCCATGCTGGCCGTGTAGTAAAAGCCGGTGTAGCGGCCGACGTCGCTGCCGGAGCACATCTCCACGACCATCGGGAAGGAGTTGACGTTGATGGTGGCCCAGCCGATGCCGGCGAGGCAGAACATGGCGTTCATGAGCATCGTGGGGCTCTCGGCGTTGAGGAAAGCGGCCACACCGAATGCGACGGCCAGCATCACGACGCCGCCGAGGATGGTCTTCTTGCGGCCGATCTTGGACGCGACGATGCCGACGGGCAGGTAGGCCACGATGGCGGCGGCCTGCGCGAGCATGAGCGTGAGGTTGTAGTCCTTGTGCAGGATGTTGCTGGCGTAGACGGAGTATTTCGACGTCACGGCGTTGTAGCCGAAGAACCACAGCACGATCGACAGCAGCAGGAAGATGAGCGACCGGCGCTCGGCCTTGCCGAGCTTGCCGGAGCCGGCGGGCGCATCGTCACTGTCGCCGTTGTCGATGCCGAAGCGTTTGCTGTCGGCCTGCATCTCGGCCACGAACTTTGGCTCGTTGACCGTCAGGCGGAAGATCAGCAGTGCCAGCAGCATGATGCCCGCGATCACGGCGAAGTACACCGTGTAGCTCATGAGCGAGTTGCGCACGGAGCTCGTTGCGAAGGCCATGCCGATGGCCAGCACGAGGATGCCGCCGGCGGTGCCCATGAGGTTGATGACGGCATTCGCCTTACTGCGCAGCGGTTTGATGGTAACATCGGGCATGAGCGCGACGGCGGGGGAGCGGAACGTGGCCATGGCCACGAGCACGACGAGCAGCAGCGCGATAAAGCCGATGAGCGCGCCGGGGTGCTGCACGGTCGTCTGGTGGGCGTAGGCCTGGCGCGCGGGCACGACATAGTTCGTGTAGTCGTGGTTCGTCACGGTCTTGCCCTCGGCGGTCGTGACCTGGCTCGTGATGGCGGCAAACTCGTCCTCCGAGAAGGTGTCCTCGAGCACGAACGTCTCGCCGTCGGGGGTCTTGAGCGTGCGGTCGGCCTCCTGCTGGTACACGACGCGCAGCGCGGCGGGATCGTCGATGGCGGCGGCCGCGTCGATGTTTTTCAGCTGCGCATCGTCGACGAGCGACAGGCTGATGAACGCGATGGCCGCAACGATCGTGCCAAAGACGATAAACGGCGTGCGGCGGCCGCGCTTGCCGGTGTGTTTGTCGGAGATCGCGCCGAACAGCGGCAGCAGAAACAGCGCCAGAATGTTGTCGAGCGCCATGATGACGCCGGACCATGCCTGCGACATGCCGAACTTGTTCGTCAGGATCAGGGGGATGGTGTTGTCATACGCCTGCCAGAAGGCGCAGATCAGGAAAAAGGCAAAGCCAACGCAGATGGTGCGTTTGTAGTTGAGCTTCACAGGGTTACCTCCATCATGTGTATCGGATTTGTCTCATTCTACAATACCTCGCCCGGCAATTCAACAGGCATTTGACGAAAAGCAGAAATTGTTGTTTAATAAGGGCAAAGCAAACCGGCGGCCTGCGCCGCCGAAAGGAGGACACATTATGGATTGGAAAACTGCCTGCAAGTTTGCCGTACCGGCCGCCGCCTGCGCGGGTGCGTTTGCATTTCTTGTTGCGCCGGGCCGCGCCACGCGCGCACAGAAGGCCCCGTTTCTATACCGCAACTATGCGCACCGCGGCCTGCACACCGAGGACGGCACCGTGCCGGAAAACTCGCTCCCGGCCTTCCGCGCCGCGGCCGAGGCGGGCTACGCCGTCGAGATGGACGTGCACCTGACGGCGGACGACCAGCTCGTCGTATTCCACGACGACACGCTCGAGCGCATGTGCGGCGTGCCGGGCGTCATTGATGATTTCTCGCTCGCCGAGCTGCGCGCTCTGCGCCTCGGCGATACCGACTGCGTCATCCCGACCTTTGCCGAGGCGCTCGAAGCGCTCGGCGGCCGCGTGCCGCTGCTGCTCGAGGTCAAGCGCGGGCATAATAACCGCCGTTTGTGCGCGCTGACGCTCGCTGCTCTGCGCACCTACGGCGGGCCGTACTGCGTCGAGAGCTTTGACCCCACGATCGTCGCGTGGTTCCGGCGCAACGCGCCAGATATCCTGCGCGGCCAGCTCAGCCAGCCGCCGAAGGACTACGGCAAGGCGCTCAATAAGCCCGCGGCCGCCATCGTCGGCAACGTGCTCACGAACGTGATCGCCCGCCCGCAGTTCATCGCCTACAAGATCGGGCCGAAGCCGCTGAGCGTGCGCCTGTGCGAGGCCATGGGTGCCGTGCGCGCCGGCTGGACGAGCCGCGCCTGGACGCATGAGCACGATTATGACATCGTCATCTTTGAGCACTACCGCCCCGGCGCCTGGTTCCGCGCCGACATCTGAACGGAACGTTCTTGATGATCGCAGCAGCCGCGCCGGCTTCCCGGTGCGGCTGCTGCCGCATCCGCACATAACGAAAACAACAGCCGCACCGGGAAACCGGTGCGGCTGCTGCTGTTGTTTGCTTGTGCTTGCACGTCCGCGGCGGATGCAGACCCGGACGCTGCAAAGTGGAAGAGAGAACACAAACGAGGGATTTTGCAACATCGAAAAGAAAAACGATGTTTACTGAACATATACTAACATTTGTGTCCGCCATTGTCAAGCGGTTTTCAAAAGTTTTTTGAACTTTTTTCTCACACTGCTGCGCCGCCGCGCAAGATCTGCGCCAGCTCTGCCACGTCGCGCAGGACGTACTTCGGCTGCACGTCGGACGCTTTGAGGATCGCCTCGTCCGTCTCGCCGGACATGACGAGCACGCTCTGCGCGCCCGCGTTCACGGCCACGGCAATGTCGGTGTAGATCCGGTCGCCCACGCAGCAGATCTGCGCATTCGGCACGCCGGTCTGCGCCGAGATGACGTCGACCATGTTGCGGTTCGGCTTGCCGATGTACGTCGGCTTCACGCCGGAGGCGGCCGTCAGCAGCGCGCAGATGCTCCCGCAGTCGGGCAGCACCTCGCCGGCAGGCATGGGGCAGACCCAGTCGGGGTTGGCGGCGATGAACGCCGCGCCGCGGCGCAGGAAGTGCACGGCCTTATCGAGCTTTTCGTACACGAGCTCGGTGTCAAATCCGGCCACGACGATCTCCGCGCCCTCTTCCACGAGCGGGATGCCGTAGCTGAGCAGCTCGCGGCGGAACGCCTGCGTGCCGACGAGGTACACGGGCTTGCCCGCATAGTGCTGGTTGAGGTACAGCGCCGTCGCCATGCCGGAGGTGAACACGTTTTCAGCCTCGCACGGGAAGCCCAGCCGCCGCAGGCGCGTGATGTAGTCCGTGCCTGCGCGCGAGGAGTTGTTGGTCAGGTAGATGTACTGCCGCCCGGTCTCGGCCAGCGTATGGATGAAGTCGACCGCGCCGGGGAACACGTCGTCCCCGAGGTAGAGCGTGCCGTCCATGTCCAGCAGGAACAGGCGCGCGCCGAGCAGGTCTTTCAGATTGTTCATGGGAGCCACCTCACAGAATCTTATTTTTTTCTTAACACCCTATTATACCATGAAAAACGCGCTGTACAATCCCAATTATTCCGGCCGCGGGTGTTGAAAAAAACGGTCGATGTGCTATAATATTAAAATCTGTACCGTGGGCTGCTATTGCGTGCCGGCCGGGTACGGACCCAAAGGTGTAATGAAATTTTTGGAGGCATAGATATGGCAAAGAAACAATTCAAGGCCGAGTCGAAAAAGCTGCTCGACATGATGATCAACTCGATCTACACGCACAAGGAGATCTTCCTGCGCGAGATCATCTCGAACGCCTCAGACGCGATCGACAAGCTCTGCTACCAGTCGCTCACGGATGAAAACGTTGGCATGGCGCGCAGCGATTTCAAGATCCGCGTCACCCCGGATAAGGACGCGCGCACGATCACGGTGTCGGATAACGGCATCGGCATGACCAAGGAGGAGCTCGACAGCAACCTCGGCGTCATCGCACGCAGCGGCTCGCTGAAGTTCAAGGACGGCCTCGGCGAGAACGCGCAGGAGGATGCCGCCATCGACATCATCGGTCAGTTCGGCGTCGGTTTCTACTCCGCGTTCATGGTCGCCGATAAGGTCACAGTCATCACCCGCGCCTACGGCAGCGACACGGCCTACCAGTGGGTCAGCACCGGCGCGGACGGCTACACCATCACCGAGGCGCAGAAGGATACCGTCGGCACCGACGTCATCATGCACATCAAGGCCGACGAGACGGGAGAGAAATACTCCACCTACCTCGAAAACTGGAAGCTCATGATGCTCATCCGCAAGTACTCCGACTATGTCCGCTGGCCGATCGTCATGGACGTCGAGCAGAGCGACTGGGTCGACACCGGCGAGAAGGACGAAAAGGGCGAGCCGAAGATGGAGATGGTCACCAAGACCGAGGAGCAGACCATCAACAGCATGGTCCCCATCTGGCAGCGCAGCCGCAAGGAAGCCACGGACGAGGAGTGCATCGCGTTTTATAAGGACAAGTTCCACGATAAGGACGACCCGCTGGCCGTCATCCGCGTCAACGCCGAGGGCCTGATCTCCTACCGCGCGCTGCTGTTCATCCCGGCCAAGGCCCCGATGAACATGTTCACCCGCGAATCTGACCCCGGTCTCGAGCTCTACAGCTCCGGCGTCATGATCATGGATAAGTGCACCGACCTCCTGCCGCCGTGCTACGCGTTTGCCCGCGGCGTGGTCGATTCGCCCGACCTGTCGCTGAACATCTCGCGTGAGATGCTCCAGCACGACCGCCAGCTCAAGCTCATCGCCACGAACCTCGGCAAGAAGATCAAGTCCGAGCTCACGAAGCTCATGACCAACGACCGCGAGAAGTACGAGCAGTTCCACGCCGCCTTCGGCATGATGCTGCGCGCCGGCGCCGTCACCGAGACGGGCGACAAGGTCGACGAGATCAAGGACCTGCTGCTCTACCACACGAGCGAGACGAAGCTCGTCTCCCTCAAGGAGTACGTCGACGCCATGCCCGCCGAGCAGACGAAGATCTACTTCGCCTGCGGCGAGAACGTCAAGCGCCTGCTCAGCCTGCCGCAGGCAGAGCTCCTGCACGAAAAGGGCTTCGACGTCCTGTGCATGACCTCGCAGATCGACGAGTATTTCGTCGACACCATGAAGAGCTACGCCGACAAGCCGTTTTGCAACATCGCGACCGACGACCTCGGCCTCGAGACCGAGGAAGAGAAGAAGGAGACCGAGGCCAAGCAGGCCGAGGACAAGGACCTGCTCGACTTCGTCAAGGAGACGCTCGGCGACCAGGTCGCGTCCGTGCGCCTGTCCAATAAGCTCGTATCCAGCGCCGTGTGCCTGAGCACGGAGGGCGGCGTCACGCTCGAGATGGAGCGTTATTTCAAGAGCATGCCCGGCGCACCGACCGACATCCGCGCCATCCGCGTGCTCGAGCTCAATGCCAACCACCACGCCTATCAGACCATGAAGGAAGCGTTCGACGCCGGCGACAAGGACAAGGCCGCGCGCATCGCGCGCATCCTGCACGCGCAGGCGCTGCTCATCGCGGGCGAGCCGCTCGAGGATCCGGCCGCGTATTCCGAGCTCGTCTGCACGCTCATCTGATCCGATCTTTTCCCTGGCCGCCGCGCCCCGGCGGCCGGGGCATCCCCATGTAAGGAGCTGTCTATGGAACCGCGTCTCGGTATCTATATCCACATCCCGTTTTGCGCGAGCAAGTGCGGTTATTGCGACTTTTATTCCTGCGCCGGCGCGGCCGACCGCATGGCGGACTACCAGCACGCCCTGCTCGAGCACATCGAAGAGAGCGCCGGGCGCATCGCCCCGGCGTACATCGACACGGTGTATTTCGGCGGCGGCACGCCGAGCTTTTACGGCGCGGCGCGCCTCATCGAGCTGCTCGACGCCGTCAAGGCCACCGGCCGCCTGCTCAAGCGCGCGGAGGTGACGGTCGAGGTCAATCCGGACAGCGTCCGCCTGCACGACCTGCGCGCCCTGCACAAAGCGGGCTTCAACCGCCTGAGCATCGGCATGCAGTCGGCGAACAATGATATTTTGAAAATGATCGGCCGCCGCCACAGCTTCCGTCAGGTGGAGATGGCCGTTCAGAATGCCCGCACGGCGGGTTTCGACAACATCAGCCTCGACCTCATTTACGGCCTGCCCAGCCAGACCCGCAGCGACTGGGCGGACACGCTCGCCAAGGCGATCGCCCTGCGCCCGGAGCACATCTCCGGCTACGGGCTCAAGCTCGAGGAGGGCACGCCCATGTACGAGCTGAAGGATTCGCCCCTCATCCCGTCGGACGACGAGCAGGCGGACATGTACCTGTGCATGGTCGAGGAGCTGCGGCGCTACGGCTATGAGCAGTATGAGATCTCCAATTTCAGCATACCGGGCTATGAATCCCGGCATAATCTGAAGTACTGGCAGCTCGACGACTATATGGGCTTCGGCCCCGGTGCGCACTCGTGCATCGGCCGCACGCGCTACAGCTATGTGCGCGATCTCGACCGTTATCTCGCGGGCGTCCTCCACGGTGAGGACATGATCGACGAGTACGAGACCATCGGCGATTTCGAGCGCGCGGCGGAGTATCTCATGCTCGGCATGCGCACCGTTCACGGCGTGTCGCGCGCGGAGTACGAGCGGCTCTACCGCAGCGATTTTTCCGGCATCGCGCAGCAGTTGGAAACGTTCGTCCGTTCCGGCTGGGCCGTCGCGGACGGGGAGCGCTGGCACTTCACGCCGGCGGGCTTTCTCATCTCGAACGTGCTCATCGGCAAGCTCCTCGAGGCGCAGACCGACCGCAAGGCCGAGCACAACCCGTGGATGAAGCCGCAGATCGAACGCCAGCCGCGCACCAAGCTCCCGCCCGGCGAGGCGGAGGCTTTCCGCGATACATATTTAAACAATCCGATTCTGACAGGGAAAGACAGGGATTCGAGCAAATGAAACTCAACGGCAACACTTCCAAGCGCAGCGCGGCCGCCCGCCGCGAGGCGGCGGATTTCGCAGCGCAGGAGCGCTCGGCACACCGCAGCGGCGCCAACCGTTCCGCACAGAGCGAGGCGGCTGCCCGCCGCGCCGCCGCACCGAAACAGGCGGCGCCCCAGCGTCCGCCCGTGCCCCGGCAGGAGCAGACGGCGCGCCGCAGTGCGCCCGGCGCCCAGCCGCAGCCGGCTCCGAAAGAGAAAAAACCGCGCGGCCGCGGCGGCAAAATTGCCGTGCGCGTCGTGCTCATCGTGCTGGCCGTCCTCGTGGCGGCGGCAGCCGTCGGCATGGTGCTCGTGGCGAAAAAGGATGCCATTTTCCCGAACGTCTCTGTCTGCGGCACGGACGTCGGCGGCATGACGCAGTCCGCCGCGGCGGACACCATCCGCGCCGCCGGCTGGGACGATACGAGCGCCCCGGTGCTCACCATGACCTTCCCGGGTGACCGGGCCATCACCGTCACCGCGACGGAGATCGGCTTTGACGCCACGCCCGATGCCGCCGCCGAGACGGCCTATGCCTACGGCCGCAGCGGCAATGTGTTCACGAATTTCTTCACATGGTTGCACTGCGCCTTCCAGGGCCATGATGTCGCCTCGGATAACCTCGCCGACATGGACGCCGATGCCCTGCGCACGCGCATCGAGCGCGAGGCCGCCGAGATCAACGTCAGCCTCTCCGCCGGCAGCATCGAGATCGACGAGGCGCACAGCGCCATCCGCGTCGTCAAGGGCGCGAGCATGATCACGCTCGACCCCGCCGCCGTCGCCGAGCGCATGCTCAGCGACATCCGCGCCGGCAAGTTCGGCACGTCGGCCTATCCGGTCGATATGAGCGGCGATGACAAGATGACGCTGCAGGAGCTGCACGACGCCGTCTGCGGCGACCCGGTCAACGCAGGCTACGACCCCGAGACCCAGTCCGCCACCGAGAGCAAGGTCGGCATTGAGTTCGACGTCGCCGCCGCCCAGCCCCTGTGGGACGCGGCGTCCACCGGCGACACCGTCACCATCCCGGCCACGCTCACGCAGCCGGAAATGACGCAGGAGCAGCTGCAAAAGCACCTCCTGGCCGATAAGCTCGCCACCAAGACCACCTCGCTCTCCGGCAGCAGCAGCAACCGCATCACGAACGTGAAGCTCGCCGCCGAGAAGATCAACGGCATCATTCTCCAGCCCGGCCAGACGTTCTCGTATAACGACGTCGTCGGCCAGCGCACGAAGGCCAACGGCTTCAAGGAGGCCGGGGCCTATTCCGGCGGCCAGGTCGTGCAGGAGGTCGGCGGCGGCATCTGCCAGGTGTCGTCCACGCTGTATTACTGCGCCATGGTCTCCAATCTGAAGATCAACACCCGAACCTGCCACTATTTCCCCGTGGGCTATATCGAACCCGGCATGGACGCCACGGTCAGCTGGGGCGGGCCGGAGTTCAAGTTCACGAATAACCGCGACTACCCGATCGAGATCAAGGCCTCCGTGCAGAACGGCGGTGTCACGGTCGAGATCTGGGGCACGGATGTCGACGGCAGCTATGTCAAGATGAGCTACACGGCCGAGGGCCTGCGCGCCACGACCTACCGCACCGTCTATGATAAGGACGGCAACCAGATCAGCCACACGCTCGAGGCCAACAGCACCTACCACTCGCACGACACCACGCCGAAGCCGACGCCTACGCCCAGCGCCACGCCGGCCCCGACGCCCACACCCACGCCGAAGCCGCAGCCGACACCCTATCCGTCCATCTACGACCCCGGTGACGCCGGTGAAGAATAATATAGAGGAGAATGCAGTATGAGCAAAGGAAAGTTTTATATCACCACCCCGATCTATTACCCCTCGGACAAACTGCACATCGGCCACACCTACTGCACGGTCGCGACCGATGCGATCGCACGCTATAAGCGCCTGTGCGGCTATGACGTCATGTTCCTGACCGGCACGGACGAGCACGGCCAGAAGATCGAAGAGAAGGCGGAGGCCGCCGGCGTCACGCCCAAGCAGTTCGTGGACAACATCGTCGAAGGCCCCGGCGGCGTGCGCGCGCTGTGGAAGCTGATGAACATCTCCAACGACCGCTTCATCCGCACGACGGACGACTATCATGTCGAGGCTGTGCAGCGCATCTTCAAGAAGATGTACGAAAAGGGCGATATTTATAAGGGCAAGTATTCCGGCATGTATTGCACGCCGTGCGAGAGCTTCTGGACCGAGAGCCAGCTCGTCGACGGCAAGTGCCCGGACTGCGGCCGCGAGGTGCACTATGCCGAGGAGGAGGCGTATTTCTTCCGCCTGTCGAAGTATGCCGAGCCCGTGCGCGAGCTGCTGCTCAGCGGCACGTTCCTCGAGCCTGCCAGCCGCGTCAACGAGATGATCAAAAACTTCATCGACCCCGGCCTTGAGGATCTGTGCGTGTCGCGCACGAGCTTCACGTGGGGCATCCCGGTCGATTTTGACCCCGGCCACGTCGTCTATGTCTGGGTCGATGCGCTGTTCAACTACTGCACGGCCCTCGGCTTCCTGAACGACAAGTACGACGATTATGACCAGTTCTGGCCCGCCGACGTGCACATGGTCGGCAAGGAGATCGTGCGCTTCCACTCCATCATCTGGCCGGCCATGCTCATGAGCATGGGCATGCCCCTGCCGAAGAAGGTCTTCGGCCACGGCTGGCTGCTGCTCGGCGGCGGCAAGATGTCGAAGTCGAAGGGCAACGTCGTCGACCCCGTCGTGCTCGCCGAGCGCTACGGTGTGGACGCGCTGCGCTACTACCTCCTGCGCGAGTTCCCGCTCGGCAGTGACGGCAATTTCTCCAATGAGCTGCTCATCTCCCGCATCAACACCGACCTCGCCAACGACCTCGGCAACCTCCTGAGCCGCACCGTCGCCATGGTCATCAAGTACTTCGGCGGCACGCTCCCGGCCGAGCGCGAGCACGATGCGCTCGATGACGAGCTCATCGCCATGGCGTCCTCTCTGCGCGAGACGTATGCCGGCTATATGGATAACTTCGGCACCCAGCAGGCACTCATCGAGGTGTTCAAGGTCATCTCCCGCGCCAATAAGTATATCGACGAGACGGCGCCCTGGATCCTCGCCAAGGACGAGAGCAAGCGCGCGCGCCTGGCCACGGTGCTGTATAACCTGCTCGAGACGCTGCGCATCACCGTCACACTTCTGCTGCCCTTCATGCCCGACAGCTGTGTGAAGGCCTTCGCGCAGATCGGCGCCGCGCCGGAGCAGACCACGTGGGACAACGCCGCTGTCTGGGGCGTGCTGCCCGCGGACGTCACGGTCCACAAGGGCGAGACGCTCTTCCCGCGCATCGACATGGCCAAGGAGCTCGCCGAGCTCGAGGCGCTCAAGGCGGCAAAAGAAGCGGCTGCCGCGCCGAAGTCCGCGCCCGTGCTGCCGGATGTGACCATCGACGAATTTGCCAAGTGCGACATGCGCGTGTGCAAGGTCCTCAAGTGCGAGCCGGTGAAAAAGTCCGATAAGCTTCTGTGCTTCACGCTCGACGACGGCAGCGGCACCGACCGGCAGATCCTCTCCGGCATCGCCAAGTACTACCGCCCCGAGGAGCTCGTCGGCAAGACCGTCGTCGCGATCCTGAACCTGCCGCCGCGCAAGATGATGGGCATGGCCTCCAACGGCATGCTCCTCTCGGCCGAGAAGGACGGCAAGCTCAACCTGCTCATGCTCGATGACAGCGTGCCCGCCGGCGCGCAGCTTTGCTGAGCGGACGCACCCCTGCACGTTTCCGGGAAGGCTCGCTCGGCGAGCCTTCTCGTTTTCCCGCGGCGCGCGGAACATTTTCTGCTCCCCGCCGTCAAGCCCTTCGTAATCTCCCGAAGTAAAGGAGGAGTCGCCCCTTGAAGCTGTTTTCCGCGCCGCCGCGCCCCACGGGTGCCCAGCGGCCCGCTTCCGATACCGCACAGCAGCGCCCGACCCAGCAGCGCCCCACGCAGCAGCGCCCCACGCAGCAGCGCCCGGCCCAGCAGCGTCCCGCTCAGCAGCGCCCTGCTCAGCAGCGTCCCGCTCAGCAGCGTCCCGCTCAGCAGCGTCCCGCTCAGCAGCGTCCTGCTCAGCAGCACCCGGCTCAGCAGC
>ERZ507026.754-NODE-754-length-12532-cov-6.910155_pt1 | contig 12532 bp, 8 predicted proteins | sample MGYA00512876_ERZ507026 | MGnify/ENA metagenome assembly ERZ507026 | reverse complement strand
AGACGGCGATGATACTTACCCTGCTGATGCGGCGCCAGCCATGGTTGATAAAGTGCTTGAAGGCTATGACATGGTAATCGGTGACCGCCTGAGCTCCACATATTTCCAAGAGAACAAGAGACCATTCCACAACTTTGGCAACCGCTTGGTACGCGGTTCCATCAACGGCCTGTTCCATGCGGACGTCACCGACATCATGACCGGTTACCGAGCGTTTTCGTTCACATTCGTCAAGACTTACCCAGTGCTTTCGCGTGGCTTCGAAGTTGAGACCGAAATGACCATCCATTCGTTGAACAACAATCTACGCCTGTTCGAGATGCCGATTCAATACCGTGACCGCCCGGAAGGCTCCGTCAGCAAACTTGACACCGTGGGTGACGGCATCAAGGTGATGAGCACCATCTTCCGCATGATTCGCGAATACAAGCCACTGCCGTTCTTCGGCGGACTTGGCGTCATCCTCGGCATCATCGGCATCGTGCTGTGCGGCAGCGTGACCGTGGACTTCTGGCACACTGGCGTGGTGGCGCGATTCCCCACGCTTATCGGCGCGGTCATGCTCGTCATTGCCGGACTGCTATTGTTCATCACCGGCATCATCCTCGATGTCATGGCCAAGAACGACCGCAAAGCATTCATCATTGACGCCAATCAATTCGCCATGATGCGGCGCCAGAAATAGCACAGATTCCAAATATGGCTGAGAGCAAAAAGATACTTGTCCTCAGCCATATTTTATTGGTTAATCTGTCTGCTATTTCACCCACTTTTGGGCATTCGTGCCATTTGCGGCATACAGCTGCACATTGGCACCATTCAAGGTAGAAGCACCCGAAACATCAAGGACTTTGTTTTCCGCGAGCGCCGACTGGAACGTGTATGAGCCATCGGAGTTTTTGATGGCGATCCACTTCTGGGCGTATGTGCCGTTCGAGGCATATTGCTGCGCGTTGGCACCGTTGGCAGTGCTCGCACCATAAACGTCCAGAGCTTTGTCTGAATTCGCACTGGTTAGTGTCACATAACCGTTGTCATCGTGCGATACTCTCCATCTTTGAGCATTCGTGCCATTCCCAGTCCAAAGTTGCACATTGGCGCAGTCCGAACGGGATGCACCATATACGTCCATCTTCATGTTCGTCTTTAGCTTTGAACCGAAAGAATACGTGCCATCAGGCAAATCCTGCCTATGCTTTGCCGCCTGCTCATTCAAACGGTCGCGCATGGTTTTAGACTTCTCGATGATCCATTGCTGGGCAGCGGTATCATTTGGCGAATACAGCTGCAATGCGACGTTGGACGAATAATTCGTGCCCGGTACATCAATAGCTTTATTCGCGTTCACTGACATCAATGAGATTTTCCCATCGCCATAGTTGCGAACAGTCCATTGTTGAGCAACCGTACCGTTACTGTCATATTGCTGTAGAACCGCACCATTGGACGCAGAAGCGCCATAAACATCCAGTACCTTGCCGGAATTCACATTGACAATGTTGTAGGTTCCATTGCCAATCTGCTGGAAACGGAATTTCTGTGCGTTCGTTCCATTAGCCGCATACAGCTGAATTCTAGCGCTGTTTGCGGTAGAAGCTCCTGGCACATCAAATACAAGATTGGATTTCCCTGCGGATTTGATGTTCACCGCAGCATTTACCGGTACACTAACTTCGCTAGAGGAAACAACGAATCGTTGAGCCTGAGTACCGTTTGGCGCATAAAGACGAATCGCAGTACCGTTAGAGGTGTTGCCACCGCTCAAATCAAGCACCCAATTACCCAAAGCCGACTGCAGATAATATCCCGCACCGGAATCACGAATGAACCACCGCTGTGCATTCGTTCCATTAATTGCATACTGTTGCACCACAGAATTATTACCCGCTGCCGCTCCTCGAACATCCAAGGCTTTATCGGAATTCACATTGGTAATCACATAGCTGCCATCGGACTGCTTAGAGAATTTAAATTGCTGCGCTTTAGAGCCATTACCAGAATATAGCTGAATAGCTATGGAATCAGACGCGTTGGCTCCTGGAATATCCACGCTGGAAGACACCTTGAAACGTACATTGATGAAATAATTACCATCAGGAACACTCACCACAGGCATCTTGCGCACATCAATGACGGACGAGTCCTGGGCATAATTCTTGCTGCCAAAAGCATTCATGTCCACGGAACCACTGATACCGTTGATACGGCCGGAACTGGTGTATTGCCAGCCGCGGTCGTTGGTATCGAAGGCGTTGTATCCCATTTGAGCACCATACTGCGCCACCCAACGGGTCTTTGCGTAGATGTTCGAATTGTTCAACGGGCCTTGCAGGTAGCTCGTATACGAATACACACCGAGATTCTTGTATCCGGCGGACTGCAGTGCGCCATACCAGGCGTCGGCCATACCGCTATAAACATTCGGATTGGTCGGCGGGGTATGACCAGCCCACGTCCACTTTTCAAGGTCATAATACACAGGGTATTTCAGATCGTTCGGGCTCACGCCCATCTGGCGGAGTTTGGCAGCCACATCATTGCCTTCCGCACGTGCGCAGTTCGCATCGTATGCATACGAATACCAGTAGATGCCAAAAGGAATACCAAGACGTTTGCATTCGTTGATGTTACGTTGCGCTTTGGCATCGGCATAGTTGCCCCAGCCATAGCCCAAACGAATGATTGCGCCTTCCACGCCGTCGGCTTTCGCCTTGGCCCAATCGACGTCACCCTGCCATGAGGAAACATCAATCACGCCCTTAGCCTGTTGAACGAACAGGTTGTTCCTATAATCGAAAAACGCCTTTGTTCCGTTGTAGGTTCCCCAGTGTGCTCCGTATTCGTTGCTCTCGAATTTAGTGAGCCGGACAGTCGAGCCACCCTTCAAGGACGACTGCTCCGCAGACTGTTTCACAGGTTGTTCCACAGCATCTTTCACATCCGAGGCACTCACCGGAATGAATGATTCGCCATCCGTTTTGGCCAGTGGATCAGGTTGCTGCGATTGCGTACCGACCAGCTGAGCGTCCGTCACGGTTTCGCCGGTCTCAATGTTCTGTACATCACCTTCCGGCGTAACCGCAAGGTTCTCCGAAACCACAGTGGAATCGTCCGAAATGTTTTCGCTTACCGTTTCCGGCAGCGTCGCGTTCGGATTGTCCGGCATGCTGTTTGACGAATTCTGCGCATCATCCACAGTTGCGGCAAAAGAACTTGGCGTATCCTCAATCGCAATATCCTGCATGGCGTAAGCCGGCACCACGGCAACGGAAACCGTCATTGCAACCACGGAAGCGGTGGTCGCAATCTTCATCAAGCTTTTCGGCGATATCATCGTCAGCCTCTCTCACAAAACGCATTTTCACTCGTTGACGCAATTGCACACGCAAAACTTAAGTGTATTCTGAGATGTCCCCACTTAAAATAAAGCAGCTGGATTCCGGACCAAACTTCACATTTACCGAATATGCCACAACATGAAGTGCTGGCATTCGGAAGTGGAACGGGTAACATACCTTATGTATTGTCATTTGGGAATAGAGGACCTTGTCGGACCACCTCCAATAGACAACATCAAAACGGTATCACGGACTCCTGGAGGAAAGCATGGCACGGCACGAAAAGCAGCCGGACAAAGCTGACGGTCAAACAAATAGCGTCCGTAAGCCCCGAACGTTCAGCAGTACCGCGACCGTCGAAACCAGCAAACCCGACAATTCCGTTAACATCACCAATCGTAACGGAAAGCCTGAAACAGACGCATCAGGGGTTTCCTATCAAACAAACACCAAAGATCCATTCCAAATCGCCATATCGCAAGGCGTGCAAGATGGCGACACTTGGGTGCACAACCATGTCAAGAACTTGATTCGCCGTTCCATCATCGTAGCCGTTATCGTCGTTGCGGTATGCATTGTGGTCTTCGGCGTCATGGGCGTGAGAACATCGCAGAAAATGCGCGAACTGAATGCCATTAACGACTGCAGAGACGCGGTTGCCGCCATGAACGCTTCATATTCCAAGGATTTCCAGCTCAAGGGAAAGATTGTCGACGCATTTTCCAGCATGGATTCCTCATATGATCTGGAAAAGCTCAGCACCTTGTATCAGGAAGAAGTCAAATCGCCGAAGGCGCTTGACTGCAAAGCCGACCCGTCCGGGACCACCAGCAAAGCCAACACCGAACGAGCCGCATATGACAAACAGGCCAGAACCTTCGAGCGGGCGTTGACAAAGAACGAGGCAAATCAGAATTGAATACGAAACGATTGGCAAGAACGGCACTTGCCGTTATCGTAACCGTAGGAATAGTCGTTGCCATCATCGTCGGGTGCGGCCCCAAATGGGGCAACGGAACGGCAACCGGTAAAACCGGATCGCAATCCACCGCCACCGCCCATACTGCGGCCACTGTTGATGTGCAGCTGCCCTCATACTACATCGACAATATGGTGTTCCAGCGCGATCAGCCAATCGTAGTCAAAGGCAACGTCAGCTCCACGGAAAGCAACCCCATCGACGTTTCGAAACTGTCAGCGACACTTACGCAAGGCAAAACCTCCGAGAGCGTCAAGGCAAAGGTAGCGAAAAACGGCAGTTTCACCTGCACGCTGAGCGCGCAAAAGGCAAGTCTCAATCCGTATTCGCTGCAAGTGCAGTACGCCGGCAAAACCGTGCTGAAACTGGCCAAAGTGTATGTGGGAGACGTCTTCGTAGCCGCTGGCCAGTCGAATATGGAACTCAACTATGTGCAGTATTACGAAAACGCTACTTACAATTTTGGCAATGGACTAATCACGACAGGCGATTTGCCGAAACCGCTCGTAGATGACAACGTGAAATTTGTCATCGCAAATCATGATGTTGAAGACACTGATTTTCCACTGTCCGCTGTTAATCAGAGCGCCGATGCATGGCTGACTGCAGATTCCACGAATTCACTGCACCTCAGCTATCTGGCTCAGCAATTCGCCATGCAGTTGCGCGCCAAGCACCCCAATGTGCCGATTGGCATCATCCAGACCGCGTGGGGTGGCACGCCTATTCGCCGGCATGTACAAGGCGGCGATATTTATGCGAACCATATCGCGCCGTTGAAGGGATTCCATGTGGCGGGCGTGCTGTGGTATCAAGGTTGCGATGACGCCAATAATTACGGAACTGCTTTGCAATACGAATCGCAAATGACCACGCTCATCAACCAGTACCGTAACGTGTTCGGACGCAAGGACCTGCCGTTCCTGTACGTACAGCTCGCGCGCTGGCCAAACTACCAGTACACGCAAAACGTGCGAGAAGCGCAACGGACTACGCTCGGCAACACCAACCTGCACGATTCGTCGAATGTGGCGATGACGGTTTCCCTTGACACAGACAAGGGCACATCCGCGCTAATCCATCCGCTCGGCAAAGATATTCTCGGGGCGCGCATGGCCGCGCAATATCTCGCCATGGAAGACGGCACCACCGTACCCAACGGACCGCTTATCGAACGTGCCCGGCACACTGCGAACGGCGCAATCGCCTTGTCTTTCCGGAACGGCACCGCAAGCAGGCTGAAAGCCATGCAGCCGAACTATTCGAAAACCGCGAGCGCAATCGCACCAAACTATAAGAGCGCTCCGAAAGCGACCCCGTTAAGCGGTATCAGCAATATCGCCGCTCCCACCACTACGGCATTGCAGGGGTTTGAGGTCGCCAATTACTCCGGTCAATGGCAGGCGGTCAATGCCACTATCAGGGGCAATCAGGTGTTGCTCACCGCAGCCGATGGTTCAATACTGAACGATCTCAACGCCATGAGCCAGGTACGTTACCTGTTCAGTGGCAATCCGAAGTGCGCGAGCATGCTGTACAACGACTTTAATCTGCCGGCTAGCCCATTCATCACTATTGTTGAGTGATCTTTGTTGGGGGCCGCCGCTAGATAAACCAATACGGGCGGGATAAGTACGGGCGGTCTGAGCCGTTGCTGGGCCTGCTTGGTCATGTTTTGAGCAGGCTGTTCCGGCTTCTGGTTTGGATTCTGGTTTCCCGCTTAAACTATGAAGACTGCTGCAGCATCACAGAAACTAGACAAATGTCATTTTTCCACCGGTTTATTTAGGCACATTCCCCTCCTACTATGGCATACGGAACGAACGCGAGCGCACAATCACAGATCGAATGCAAACGTGCGCAGGAGAGGAATCACCATGAGGAATCGTATTGCAGCAGCTGCAGCGGCGGGAATATTAACCATCGGCATGGCCGCCTTGCCTTCCGCGGCTTCGGCCAGTGAAGTCGCACCGTCTACGGACGGATTGGCCGGCAGCACCGCCATCAGCGGGCAGATCGACCAGGATATGGCCGTGTGCACCGATCAGGCGTGCGAGGCCGTGCAGCACTTGAACAAGACGAATCAGCAGATCAAGTCGGATATGGAAACCGCCAAGCAGCACGCCGAGCAGCTGCATCAGAACGCGCACGAGGACGCCGACGCGCTTCGCCAGTACGGCGAGCAGGCCTGGAAGAACTACCAGGAGGACCGCGAGGATATAAAGAATGCGATTGACGGCGCGGTCAAGCGCGGTCAGGAGCGTCACGACGCTCTGCATCAGGATATGCAGGACACGCAGGCCCACCTCAACCAGATGCATGCCGATATGAAGGAGACCCACGACGAACTCAAGACGAGGCATGACGCGTTTGCGGCGAGCAGCCACCAGTGGCATCAGTCGTTCATCGCGGCGCTGAAGGACGCGAACTCCAAGACGGGTCAGCAGGGCGGCTCATCCGTTGCTACCGGCACGCATGGCATCACGGCTGGAACGAATGCCGGTACGACCGTTACTGGAGTCAACGGCACCACTGGCACTGTGCGCACGGCTGCCGACACTGGCGCGAATGGTGCTGCAACTGGATCCGTCACAGCTTCCGGCGATCAAACCGCCGCGTCCACCGGCGCGCTGACCAAGTCGGAATATGGACAGCTTGCACAAACCGGCATCGGCATTTCCCTTGCCTGCGCAGCCATTCTGCTGCTTGCCGGCCTTGCCTACGCCATGAAGACGTTCGTGCAGTATAAGCGCGAAACCAGCGAAGACTGAGCCGGCTCGCTGCCGGACAGCGTTTGCTTCATCGACTCATGAAAAACGGTCTCGAATATATCGGGACCGTTTTTTCATGCGCGTTTTTCGTATGTGCTTTTCATCTGCTATACGCATTGTTGCGATTCAATTGGAATGACGTAGTACAGCGACGTACAATGCAGCGCGAAGCGCGCGTACCGTGCGTGAACCGCGTGTATGTCCAGTATTCCCACTGATTTGTTACGTTGGCCGTTCTGATCAGTCCACTGGTCAATTCGCATAATGGGGAGCACTGCTGGCGATTCGCGGCGACGGCGTATCGCCATTCCCCGCCGTCCGTCCGGTACTACCCGCGCTCCCCACATCGCCGGCCTTTTCAGCATTGCCGATGTTGGTTCTACGCAACGACCCCGCGGCCAACGAGCGGATGGATCGCCTGCGCTGCGCCTGTTCCGTCTGCGAAGCGGACTGAATTGCGGGAAAAGCGCCCGTTACGGGACGAATACGACCGGTTGCGGTCGGAATAAAGCTTGGTGGCAAAACCTGCGTTGTGATGGCGCTTATGGATGCCATCTGCGGCTGCTGCGTATTATCAGGACCATCCGCAGCGTCTTTTTCTTTCACGGTTTGCGATTCTTCCGCACGATTCGCGTCATCATTCGCATCCTCGCCCGTTTGCAAGGCAGACCCAGCTTCGCTCTGCTTTTCTTGTTTTTCCTGCTTTTCCTGCGGAGCGGCCTGCACATCACTCTGCAATACGATTGGCGATGAATTCGAACGGCGTCGGGCAAGCGCCGCCAGAGAGTCACGAGTATCAGCATCGCGTTGGTCAGTCTGCTGGCTGCCGGCAGCCGTCTTGTCAACCATCGTCGTGCTTCTTTCTCTCAACGTCACGATTTCGAGCGTAACGTAGCGCAGCGCAAAAGTGCGCGTAAAACGACGATGTACGCAACTCCCCCACCGAATCGCAATCAAATATCGACATATGAGGGCAAACAATCCCATTATTGAGACCACAGACTGGCACCAATAAGCCGCAGCATGACAATCAGGGACTTTCCTGGATGCCGGCCCGTACACGCGAGACTTGCGATACGGGACGATTCAAAAAACCGAGGCCAACGAAAGAAGCATTCGGAGGGAATCTGGAAGGAACCGGAAAACGGAGTGGAAAAGAAGGAACCCCAGAAACCGAATGATTCCAACGGTTTCCAGGGTTCCAATCCGGGCGGAGAATACGAGATTCGAACTCGTGAGGCTGTTACACCAACACGCTTTCCAAGCGTGCGCCATAGACCACTAGGCGAATTCTCCAATTATGCAACGCTTTCCGGTGTCTATCCGTTAAGCGCAACTTGACTAGAATACAACAGGACTGGCAGAAGACCAAATCGGCGTGTCGCTCTACCAAATCTGCAAAACATATAGAGCTCCAATATCGGTTCAAGGTTAGTGACGTTTTGCAAGACTCTCCAATAATCCGGCCCAACATGTACATCTCGTATTCACGCAACATAGAATGACGGATAACCACGGATGGCGTTTAATGACCGACTGTCGTCCACGTAAGCGTAAAAGGAGCGGATGATGATCAGCCAAGAGAACTACGACATACTGAAGGAAAAATACGGAGATGCGTCCAGCTGGGCCGTCTGGAACACGGATTACGCGGATTCCAAGCCCAGCCGCAATATAAACGATCTGAGCGTATTCGACTCCCCGAATCTGTCCGAATTGAACACCGGCTTCGTGTGTCTTTCGTCAAATAAATCTGCGTGTCGTCACCAGTTAATCTGAACACCATCGGCGTTCAAAATGGACACCGTCACCGGCGGCCGGGTTGGTTCCGCTCTTTTCGTTTATTTCATCAGGGAGTGGCTGTTGCGGTATGACTCGCCACGGAACCTGACGATCCTTCCGTGGTGCACGATGCGGTCGATGACCGCGGCGGCCATGTCGCCGTCTCCGAACACCTCGCCCCACCGTCCGAACTCCAGGTTCGTGGTGAACACCACGCTCCGCTTCTCGTAGGAATCCGCGACGACCTGGAACAGGAGCCTGGCCCCGTCGATGTCGATCGGCAGGTAGCCCAGCTCGTCGATGACCAGCAGCCTGGCGCGGCCTATCGCGCGCAGTTCCGCGTCGAGCCGGTTCTCGTCCCTCGCCCGCCGCAAACGCATCACCAGCGACGACGCGGTGAAGAACCTCACCGGCATGCCCCTCTCGCACGCCAGCATGCCCGTGGCGATCGCCATGTGCGTCTTGCCGCATCCCACGTCGCCGTAGAGCACGAGGTCCTCGGCCCGGTCCACGAAACCGAGGTCCATGAGCTGCTCGCGCCCCCAGTCGGCGGGGAACGACGCCATGCCCCAGTCGTATCCGTCGAAGCCCTTGACGCACGGGAATCCCGCGTTCCTGATCAGCCTGGCGCGCCTGGATTCCGTCCGGCTGGCGTTCTCGGCCCTGAACAGGTCGGCCAGCACGCCGAGCTGGCCGGGCGTGGCGCCCGCGACCACGGAACGCAGCACGCTCCTGGTCAACGGCAGCCCGCATGCGAGCTCCATGACCTCGTCCGGGGTGGACTTGCTCACGGTCCGCCCGCCCCTGCGTCCGCCCGCCGCGGCGTCCGTCGACTCACTCATCGCCGTCCTCCCTCATGAACCTGCTGTACGTGTCGAGCCTGGCCCTCGATTCGGGACCGTCGCCCTGCGCGATCCGCCTGGCCGTCTGGTCGATCGCGGCCCTGTCGGGCCTTCTGCCCGCGGCGACGATCTCGACGACGGCCATGACGGCCGCACGGAAGCCACTCACCACGGCCGCGTGGCGGATGTCGTCGACCAGCAGGCCGCGTTCGCGCGGCTCCATCCGGTCGAGCAGCACGCGCGTCTCCTCCGGGAAGTCGGAGCGTATGGGACTCTCGCCCCACGAACGCGGCTTGCGTGCGATGATGGCGAGCAGCGACAGCGGGTCCATCGCGGTGTCGGGGCTGCGCCCCCACCTGCGCTCCAACGTGACGATCGGCTCGCCGTCCATGGAACGCAGCTCGACCCGCAGGGCCCGCACGCCGGCCATGAGACGCATGGAATGCCATTTCGGGCCCGCGAGGTAGCGGTTCGAGTCGATCGTGACCGTTCCGGTCCTGTCGGCCTTCACCCCGCGCCAGTCGCACGCGTCGAACATGGACGGCGGCAGCGGGAGCATGTGGTCGAGGTCCGTCTCGAACAGGTCCCGGATCGGCACGTCCTCGCGGTAGTGGACGCCGCGCGCGATCTCGTCGCAGCGTTCCAACCACGCGTCCGTGAGCCGGTCCCATCCCTCCGCGGACGGCGTCGGCACCATCAGGTTGCGGCGCAGGAAACCGACCGCGTTCTCCGTGCTTCCCTTCTCCCAGCCGGAATAGGGGTTGCAGAACCTCGTCTCGAAGCCGTAGTGCGCGCAGAACAGCGAGAACAGCCTCGTCTGGGTGACGGTCCCGTCGGCCCTGCGGTGGCCGACCCCGGTGGCGTTGTCGAACACTAGCACGCGGGGGACCATGCCGGCATGGGAGAACACCTTGTTCAGACCATGGCACACGCATTCCGCGGTCTCTCCCGGCAGCGCGGCCACGTATCTCATGTTCGAGTACGGGAACGAGACCACCAGGAAATGCACGGTCCGTTCCACGCCGGCGACCACGGCCAGGGCCTGGCCGAAATCGACCTGCGCGCTGCCCGGCGCCCATTCCAGCTCACTGAACCCCTCGGCCTCGCCGCGGTGGCGTTGGCGCCAGCGCTTGACCCATCGCTGCACCGACGAATAACTGCCCTCGAAGCCGCATTCCTCCACGAGCCGCTCGTGTACGCGCCGGGCGGTGTGCCGCTGTTTGCGTGGCATGCGCCGGTCGGCCTCGAGCCATTCGTCGGCCTTGCGCGCGTACTCGCCCGCGACCAGGGAACGGCTCGCAGTTCCCCCGGTCGGCGGAACGGGCGAATAATCGCGGGTCGCGTACTTGACCACGGTCGTCCGCGAAACGCCCAGTTCCCTAGCTATCTGCGTATGCGTCAGGCCTTTCGTCTCGAGCTGCCTGATACTCTGTTGAATACGCACCGGTGTCGTCATTCCTTTCCTCCCGAGGACCATGTGTTGGTTGTTAGCACTCGGGAATCTATCAGGAACCGTACGGCACCGGCGCTTTTCTTCCGCCGATGCCATTTCCGTCCGCCGTCCGTGTCCAATATGAACGCTTATGCCGTTCAGATTTGGTGGTGACGCCGTACACGTTTATTTGACCATAAACATCTCTCGTCAATTCCGCCTACCCAAGCCCAGTACATCCAACGTGCCGGTCGTGCAGGGCGACGTGACGGCAACTCCTTGGTGCTGGCGGTGGCCAATACCAAGGAACACGACGCGTACTTCTACCAGCGTCCGAAAGATATGCTTGGAGGCGCGGTGAACCCGCCGCACATCTTCCTCGACGCGACCGCAGTGTTGGAACGTCAGCTCACCGCCTACGCATTGGATCGTTGGGTGCATGCCATGCTGGATGCCGGCAGCGAACCGGCCGATGTGGTACCCGACAAATTGAAAAACTGTTTGGATAATGTCAACGGCAGCGGCTCCAGCGGGTTCCCGGTGAATTTCCTGAACTGGACAGGCCAACATTCCGGCGAACTGCTCGACGGATTCGGAAGAATGTTCTCATTCTCCGAGGAACTCCGAACGCAGCTCGACGGATTCGTACGCGGTACGGAAGATGGCAGCACCATGGCCAGACGCGTCTACGATGTGTTCCAAAAAACCAACGATACCGTCAGAACGCTGGAATCGCAGAAGAGCGCTGCGAGGCAGCTGCTCGACGAGCTCAAGAAGAAGCCCTCCGACTCATCGTTCGAAGAGCAGCAGCGCGAATGCGAAGATGAGATTCACAATCTTGGCCGCATCGTCACAAGCATTCTCAACACCAACACGTTCAACTACCTTTCCGACGAAGGCATCCTGCCCAATTATGCGTTCCCGGAAACCGGTGTGACCCTCCACACCATCCTCAAAGAGGACAAGGAACCGTCCGATGCGGCACACGGAATCGAGCCTGCCGCGCAGGACAAGACGAAACGCAGGGGGAAGGCCACGCGTGATTTCGTGCGCCCGGCGGCCACGGCCATCACGGAACTGGCGCCGGGAAACACGTTCTTCGCGGGCGGACGCAAATACAAAATCAGCCGCGTGCTATGTTCGAAAGGCGGTGCCGACGACGAACTGGCAATGTGGCGCCTATGCCCGAACTGTTCGCACGCGGAACCCGCCTCCAGCACCGAGAACCTCGCCAGCTGTCCCTCCTGTGGGTCAATGCAGTGGGCCGATAACGGCCAGAAAAGGCCGATGCTGCGCATCGACACCGTCATATCCGATGAGACCTACAGCGAAAGCCTGATTGAGGACACCTCCGACAGCAGACCCAAGACCCAGTTTCTGAAGAATAC
>ERZ507026.749-NODE-749-length-12573-cov-5.714491_pt1 | contig 12573 bp, 10 predicted proteins | sample MGYA00512876_ERZ507026 | MGnify/ENA metagenome assembly ERZ507026 | reverse complement strand
GGAGGCCTTGAGAAATCGTGTGGGACTCGGTTACTTCACCGAGGCCTTTTCGATCAGCGTGCAGTGGATCTTCGCCGGAATCGGCGCGTCAATCGGCGGCAGGGGAGCGGTGGTCGCTGGCCATGAGACGTCGTCCATCGAGCGTCCTTCGATAATCGACACCAGCTTGGCCACGGCCCAGTAGCCCATCTCGAAATGCGGCAGTTCCACAGTGGTGAGCGTCGGTTCCAGCGTTTCGGCGAACACGCGATGGTTGTCCACGCCGACCACGGAGATGTCCTTGCCGACCGTGAGTCCTCGGCGTGCGGCGCATTCGTACACATACCAGGCGCGGGCATCGTTGAAGCAGAAGAATCCGTCCGGATGCTCGGCATCGAACAAATCGCTGACTGCGGTCAGTGCCGGCCCGTTGTTGAGCACATTGACGACCAGATGATCGTCATAGTCGAGGCCTGCGTCCCTGAGCGCCGCCTGATAGCCTTCCAAACGATCGTCCTGCGCAATCAGCGGCTCCAAGCAACCCACATAGGCGATACGTGCGCATCCGGCCTTAACCAATCTGGTGGTGGCGTCGTAGCCGATTTGGAACTCGTCCGGTTCCACGCTCGGGATTTTGCCAAGCGAGTCGGTGGCATCCACCAACACCAGTGGCGTCTTGGCCAGCGAGGAAGGCACATGGGTGATGCGGTTCGACATCTTGGCGTACAGAAAGCCGTCGGTGCCGTATCGCTTGAGTGCGGCGATTTCCTCGCTCTCGCTGTTCTCGCCGTCGGTGCTCACGGTGATGAGCATATAGCCGAACTGGCTTGCAGCGGTCTGCGCGCCCAGAATCATACCGCCGGCGTACGGGGTGGTGGCCACCTCCTCACTGATGAAACCGAGGATGTGCGTCCTGCCTGTACGCAGCGAACTGGCCAGCGGATTCGACCGGTAGCCGAGCTTGGTGGCGATGGCGCGCACATTGTCCGCAATTTTGGACTTTACGCGCCCCTCGTCGCGTCCGTTGAGCACCAGCGATACCGTAGAGACGGAAACCCCCGCCTTGTTCGCGATTTCCTTCATCGTAACCATGCGTCAAACGATACACCCTAATTGACGGACTGTCAGGAAAGTATCAGTTTTCTCCATCGACTCCGCCGAGGTTGCGCACCGCACCGATGAATAATGGTATGCCGTCCGGGGTGACGTACGAATACAGAAATGGGCGATCCACCGTGAACTCGACGTTGTCCACCGGCGCGCTAACGGAGTCTGCGCCGACCTTGGTGAAGGACATGGCCTTGGCGCCGGCTTCGTTCACCTCGATGCGCGTGCCTTGCAGAATCGAGCCGATATACAGGTTCTCGCCGTGCGAACCGGTGTCGATCATCTTGGTGAAGTCGGCGTCGCCTGCACTGAACGCATCGGTCACCCCCAGTTTTTCGAATGCCTTGATGGTGGCTTCCGAGTCGAACATGCTGTCGATGGTGAATCGCGGTAGCGTGACGTTCACCATGACCGAGTTGACGGAGACGCCCCAGCCGGGCATACTGTCCGCGGCGCAACCCATTGCGCCCTCGCCAAGGGATGCCGTCGAGCATGTACCGAACGCCCAACTGAGCTTCTCGGCATCGCCGGCCAACTCGTCGAAATGCCCTTCGGCCGGCAGCACGATGGCCAGATTGCCGCCGTTGTCGAACGGAATCTCCACCCGCTGCCAAGTGTTGTACTCATCATGTCCGTAAGCCATTTGGCTGAAGGTCTGGTGCATCATCGGCACCTGAGCATCTCCGGCTTCGCCGTGGAAGGTGCCGTTGCCGGTGGACTGCTCTTCGAACGGATCCTTCCAGCGGCCATCCGCATAGACGGTGTTGATGATGGACAGGACTTCACGGTCACGCAGCGTGATCTTCGGCTTGAGCGAACCATTCGTATGCTTGGCAATCCAATCGGACATCTTGGCGGCGGCCTGATCGTCGAACGGTAACGTGGTGACTTCGGCCTCGAACATCTTCTTGACGGTGGATTGGTAATCGCTGGCAAGAGAGTAGTCGTCATCAATCCACAGCGAGTTCGCGGCGCTCATCTCGGATTTCGCCCCCGAATATTGCCCGTTGATCGAACTCAGCAGCGATTGGTAGTCGCTGTCGGCCAGCGAACCGGAGCCCAGCAGCTCATTCAGTTGCGAGCGGGTCGTGCCATTGGCGCCTTGCGCGGCGATGGCCAACGCCATCCACATCGAAGCAGGAGAGTAGTTCACATTGCCGGTGCCTCGGTCGCCGGCTTCCATCGCCAGGAATTCCGGTGCGGTGCGGTAGGCGAAGGTTGCGGTGCTGTTGACTACCGGCTGCGTGGCGGGCGTGGCCTTCGGCTTGAACATATTGCGAACCAATGCGCTGCCATCGCCGGCCGTCCACCATACGCCGCCGGCGACGGCAAGGACAAGCACTACCGTCACGATGGCGGCGATACAAGCGTTACGACGTTTATGTTGTTCGCGCAACCGGTACTGTTCCATCAGTGTCTCGCTCATGGTCGGCCCCTTTGCTTGGATCGGCTCGTGCATCATTGCATGAAATCGCTGTTTTCATTATATTGCGGCTTTCCCTTGAGCCCAGGAACGGTATGGGAACCCCGGCCGTAAGCGAAGATTGGTCCAGCCGAATGCCAGTGGTCCGATGATTGCGCTCGCCAACGGGAAAGACAGACTGCCGGATCGTGTCGAACCGAGTATCAAGTTGGTGATTCCCAACACCAATGGCCAGTGCAGAACCATACCGGGGAACCATACGAACAGGTTTTTGGCAGCCCTGTCAAGAACCTCGTCGGGCATGAGATACATTGATGAGCTCCACTGCAGTAGCAGCAACACCGCTATCAGTACAACCATGCCAATCCAATGCGCGCGGTTCCATGTGAACAGTCGTTGCATCCCGCGCTCGGCGGCGGCATTGCGCATATCGCTCCTGTTGAGCTTGCTGAGTGCTTGTGCACGGTTCATTGCCGTCCTCCTTTACCGCCTTGTCAAGGATTGATGATGATTCCATCGTAAATCACGCAGGAAATGTGGAATGATAGTTGTCATAGTGACCATGACGTGTCAGGACGGAGTAGTTCGGCGTCGGGCACACTGAAGGGGTGAATGTAATGGGAGAAGTGCGCAACCGCAACATACTCATCGGCATTGTGGACAATGACCCGTATGCGCTGAAAGTGTTCGGCGCGCTAATCGAACGTATGTCCAGCGATTTTGCCGTGATATAGACCTGCGATTTGGGTGCTGTGGCCATCAGCCGATGCCTGAGCCCCACCAAGCGGCCTGACGTGCTGGTTACGGATATGTCTATGGGCGCATTGGATCGCACGCATCAAGTCATTGATGTGATTGAAGGCAGGGGAGAAGCGGCGCACAGTGCAGTGACTCCGCATGATTCGACCGTTGATGCCGCTCCTGGCGTTGCATGTGACATCACAGACGCTGATTGTCCGCTGGAGACGCAGACCTATCCACCGGCACCGGCCTCAACCGTTACCAACAATTACTAGAACAACAAAACGGCGCCCTGCATATCACCACGCAAGACGCCGAATGGACATTATCAGCAGTTATTCCACTGTGAGGAAACCGATCACCCAACCGACTTCTGCGCAGTCTCCGCGCCAAAGAAGCCGACAATCAGCATCGATGCAATAGCAATCGCGCTGATGGCCACAAAGATGGACGTGGTACCAAGCGAGGTAAGCATCCAGCCCACCACCATCGGCATCAACACATTGAGCAGCTTGGCCACGGCGTTCGCGAAGCCGACGCAACGGAAGCGAACCTTGGTGGCGAACAGTTCCGGAGCGTACACAGCCACCACGGAAGCCATAAGCACGTACAGGCACATCATGAGCAGGAAGCCAACGATAATTGCGCTCACGGTAGAGGTCTGGAAGGCATACATCAAACCGAACACGCCAGTGAACAGGAAGGCCGGCACAATCGTGCCCTTGCGGCCGATGCGGTCGATAAGCAGAGAGCCAATCAGGCAGCCGACCGGGGCACCGAGCATCATCACCGTGGAGGTGAGCAGCGAGCTGGACAGGTTAATACCACGCTTGACCAGAATCGTCGGAACCCAAGAAGTGAAGGCGTAGGAGCACACGTTCGTGGCGGCCACAGCAACCACAGCCACAAGCAGGCAGATGCCGAGCGAACGGCCTCCGGCGTTGCGGGTGTCGCTGGTGTCGGCCTTGGCGGCTGCGTCGATCAGTTCGGAGCCGTTGGCCTCAAGCTGCTTGACGATGGCGTCGGCCTCATCGTAACGGCCGTGCACGGCGAGCCAACGCGGGGATTCGGGGATGTCGCGGCGCAGCCACCAGATGATGGCGGCCACTAGGCCGATGGCCACGAACAGCGGACGCCAGGACCAGCGGGGGATGATCCATGCGCACAGCAGCATAGCGATTGGCACACCGCAGTTGGCCACGAGCGAGACAATCGCGCACCAGTGGCCACGGCGGTTCATCGGTGCGAACTCGTTGACCATGGCGAAGCCGGTGACGATTTCAGCGCCGAGGCCCAGGCCGGCACCCAGACGGCACAGGGACAGCACGGCCATGTTCGGGGCGAATGCGCCGAGGAAGGTGAAGCCGCCAAACAGCAGCAGGTTGATTTGGTAAGCCACGCGGCGGCCCTTCAGGTCACCGACGAAGCCGGCCAGCAGCGAACCGACCAGCAGACCCAGGAAGCCTGCGGACATAAAGGTGGAATTTTGCGCAACGGTGGACCAGTGGGTAGCCAACGCGCTGGAGGCGACGGCGCTGCCAATATATACGTCGATGCTGTCCATCAGCATGCCAGCGGCGACCAGCGTCACGATGCGATGGAACATCGGGGTTTCATGTGCGCGATCCATGCGCGAGATAATATCCTGAACCTTGGCTTGATCCGTCACGGTGGTACGTGCTTGTGCGTTTTCCATAGCCGCGGGATTGCCGGAAATCTGCTGTTCAGCAGCAGTCATATTTGAGCCCTCTTCTTGCAAACCTGCCCGCGTGCAACTGCTCAATGGTGTTGCGGCGAGCGAACTCTTGATTGGACTGTGTGTTCCGTTCGCCCTCCCATTGTGTGGGATGAACGACGTTTGCAGTCCAAGTCTTGAATCCCACGTAGCGAGCCAATCGTTGTGAGATAGCTCACTGCATGGGGCTTAACTATAGGTTCGATTTTGTGGCACGCCGCGTTGCGGTCACATTGTGAACGATAACAGAGTTTGTAACGCTCCTATATATGCCCCACTTACGCTCTTACCCCGTTGAGAGAAGGTAGAACCGTGATTCCCATGGGGCGGTAAAACACTCATGGGGCGGTATTTGGCCCATGGGGCGGTTAGCGGATTTTGCCTTTCCGCAGAATAGAGCCGTTTTCGACTACCGCCCCATGAGGGTTTTACCACCCCATGGGTGAGCTACCGCCCCATGAAACGTGTAATAACAAAGCATGCCCTTGCTGGTGGAAGCGATGCTTTGCTACTTCGCCTGCTTGTCGGCGAGGATCTTGTCCACCAGCTTGGGCTTTTCGGTCAGCTGGCCGGTGAAGCCGGGACGGATATCCATGTGCAGCACCAGAGAAGTGCGGTAGCCCTGCTCGGCGAGCTTCTTGGCGGCCTCACCGGCCACCTTGAGCACGTCGTCCAGATCGCCTTCCACGTTGGTGAACAGGGCGTTGGTTTCCTGCGGCAGGCCGGATTCGCGAATCACCTCGACGGCCTGAGCCACGTATGGCGAAACCTCGGAGCCCACGCCATTGGCCGACACCTGGATGGCTGCCACGGTGTTGAGGTACGGTTTGCCGGTTTCCGGGTCGATCGGCACTTCCTGAGTAACGGCATTACGGTCAATAATCATAATTCTCCTTTTATTACTTGGCTCCCCTCAGAGAGGAGAGCCAGTAGGACTCAGCGATACTTCCAGAAATGATCCATCGGGCCGGAGCCGTGGCCAAGATTCAGCTGGGCCTTCAGTGCACCGGTCAGATACTTCTTCGCATGCTTGATGGCCTTGGGCAATGTGTCGCCAAGCGCCAGATACGAGGCGATGGCGGAGCTCAGCGTGCATCCGGTGCCGTGCGTGTTCGGATTATTGATACGCGCGCCATCAAACCAGGTCACGGTTCCATCCGTCTCGGCAAGCACATCGTTGGCATCCTCGGTGCCATGACCACCCTTGACCAGCGCGGCACAGCCGTAACGCTCCACGATGCGGTGGGCGGCGGCCTCCATATCCTCCTGATCGCGAATCAGCGTATCGGTCAGCACTTCGGCCTCGGGAATATTCGGAGTCACGACCGTAGCCATCGGGAACAGCTTGCCGGTCAAGGCCGCAATGGCATCGTCACTGATGAGATTGGCACCGGAAGTGGCCACCATAACCGGGTCGAGCACGATGTTCGTGGCGTGATGGAAGGTGAGTCGTTCAGCAATGACGTCGATGATGTCAGTGGCAGACACCATGCCGATTTTCACCGCGACCGGCGGAATATCCTCAAACACCATGTTGATCTGGTCGGCGAGAATGTCCGGTTTGGTGTCCTGAATGGAACGCACGCCGGTGGTGTTCTGTGCGGTGAGCGCGGTGATGGCGCTCATGCCGAACACGCCGCAGGCCAGCATGGTCTTCAGATCGGCCTGCATGCCGGCACCGCCGGACGAGTCGGAGCCGGAGATCGCGAGAACAGCGGGAAGTGTAGATGTTGCAATTTGTGCCATAGTGTTCATTCTAAGTGGGGCCCATGATGTTTTTCGGAGCGGTTTTCCTTGATGTTTTGCCGCTCCTGTGGTGAGACGGGGAAGGTTTGCTGATTGCGATTGATTCATGAAATGTTCGGGAGGAGGCATGGCTGATAACGATGTACTGCGCCGTGACGGCGTCTTGGTGCGCATCACCGGAACGCACCGCATATTTTGGCGTAATGCCTAATGGGCACACCACACAGCTCACATTTCCGCGTCAGGAGGTGTTCGATGTGGGCGACGTGTTGCTCGTCGGCACGGATTTCTATCGCAAAGTGCCGCATGATGTGTGGCCGTTGAAGCCCCGTGTGGGCATCGTGCGCCGTGCGCTCAACGAAGGCGTGGTCCTGGAGACTTCCGACGGCCTCGGTCCAGATGGCGCACACTTCGGCACCGCCTTCGAGCGAGTCGAGCGTCGTCCCGAATTAAGACACCACCGGGCATAATAATTGGCTCCCCTCAGAGAGGGGAGCCAGAGAGGTTTACTCCTGGGCGGTGGAGTAGAGCTTGCCGCCCTGGGCGGTGTACTTTTCGCTCATCGCATCCATGCCGGCGAGGATTTCTTCGGGGCTGAGCACGTTGGCGGACACCACGCCGTTATCGACATTGGCCTTGGCCGTAGCCAGTGCCTCGGAGTCGATGCCTGCAGCAGCCTCCTTCACGATTTGCTGCTGAGCGGCCTCGCCACCGAATGCCTTGCGGATGTTCTGGGAGATGGCCATCGAGCAGAACTTCGGGCCGCACATCGAGCAGAAGTGCGCCATCTTGGCCGGCTCGGCGGGCAGGGTATCGTCGTGGAAGGCGATGGCGGTGTCCGGATCGTAGGACAGATTGAACTGGTCGAGCCAACGGAACTCGAAGCGAGCCTTGGAAATCGCATTGTCGCGATCCATCGCGTGCGGGTGGTGCTTGGCGATGTCTGCGGCGTGGCAGGCGATCTTGTAGGCAATCACGCCCTGCTTCACATCATCCTTGTTCGGCAGGCCGAGGTGTTCCTTCGGGGTCACGTAGCACAGCATAGCGGTGCCGTAACGACCGATCTCGGTGGCGCCGATAGCGGAGGTGATGTGATCGTAACCCGGAGCGGTATCGGTGGTCAGCGGTCCGAGGGTGTAGAACGGGGCGTTGTGGCACACGGCCTTCTCCAGCTCGATGTTCATGCGTACGGTGTCGAACGGCACGTGGCCCGGGCCCTCGATCATCACCTGCACGTCCTTGGCCCAGGCGCGCTCGGTCAGCTCGCCCAGAGTCATGAGCTCGGAAAGCTGCGCGGCGTCGTTCGCGTCGGCTAGGGAGCCGGGGCGCAGGCCATCGCCCAGAGAGAACGCCACGTCGTACTTGGCGAAGATGTCGCACAGCTCGTCGAAGTGCGTGTACAGGAAGCTCTCCTGGTGGTGGCGCAGGCACCAGTCGGCCATGATGGAGCCACCGCGGGAGACGATGCCGGTCACGCGGTTGGCGGTCAGCGGCACGTAACGCAGCAGCACGCCGGCGTGGATGGTCATGTAATCCACACCTTGCTCGCACTGTTCGATTACGGTGTCGCGGAACAGTTCCCAGCTCAGCTTGGAGGCATCATCCTCGACCTTTTCGAGGGCCTGGTACATCGGCACGGTGCCGATCGGCACGGGGGAGTTGCGAAGAATCCACTCACGGGTGGTATGGATGTCGTTACCGGTGGACAGGTCCATCACGGTATCGGCGCCCCACTTGGTGGCCCACGTCAGCTTCTCCACTTCCTCATCGATGGAGGAGGTGACGGCCGAGTTGCCCATGTTGGCGTTGAGCTTGGTCAGGAAGGCGGATCCGATAATCATCGGCTCGGCCTCGGGGTGGTTGATGTTGCAGGGCATCACCGCGCGGCCGGCGGCCAGCTCGGAGCGCACGAGCTCCACATCGCAGTTCTCGCGGGTGGCCACGTACTGCATCTCCGGGGTGATGATGCCGTGGCGGGCGTACCACATCTGGGTGATCGGGTGGTCCTTGGCACGCATCGGCTCATGCTTGCGTCCACGCCATTCCTTGGTGGCGCGGCCGCGCTTGATGGCGCGCTTGCCATCGTCCTCAAGGTTGCGGCGGCGGCCCTCGTAGTCTTCGATGTCGCCGCGGTCGCGGATCCAGTCGAGACGCAGGGGCTTCAAGCCTTCCTTCGGGTCGCACTTGGGGCCTTCGGTGTTGTAGTCGTGGAACGGCGGGTTCGGGCCCACGCCGGGCGTGTCGCTCAGCTTGATTTCGGTGTACGGCACTTCCAGGTCGTAGGAACCATACTGATAGGTGAACGGTACGGACTTGGTCTTGCGGATGTGCGCCTTGTCGCGCTGCTTGGAACCACGGGCGGCGATGTCCACGCGCTGCTGCTTGGCAAGCTTCTGGGCATCCTTGGCGTCCTTGGCGTTGGTGAACTTCTTCTCAGTGGCCTCGGAACCGGGCTTCGCGGCCCCTTCCTGAGCAGCCTGAGTATCAGTAGCGGGGGTGTGGGTTACGACGCGCGGAGCGTAGCCGTGCTTCTTGTCGCCGCGGACGGCCTTCCAGCCTTCGACCATGGTGCGCGCGGCCTCTTCCGGGTTCTCGGCACCCGCGATGGCGGAGACCGCGAACCAGCCGGCGGCCTTGGTGCCGGCGAGCATGGCCATATCGGCTGCGGTCACGCCGCCGCCCACGACCACCGGGAATTCGCTGGCAGCGCAGATGGTGTTGATCTGGGCGGCGTCCAGCGTCTTGCCGGAGCCGTCGTTGCCGCCCACGGAAGCCTCGGGCTTGGTGGTGGAGACGTGCAGAGGGCCGGCGCCAATGTAGTCGATGCAGCCGTCGGGCAGCTCGTTGATGAGCCGAACGAGGCTTTCGGTCTCAGCCGACAGGCCCACGATGGCCTCGTCGCCGAGCAGGGCGCGGGCTTCGCGCGGCTCCATGTCGGTCTGGCCGATGTGCACACCGTCCACCTTGATGCCCTTGCGGCGGGCCTGCCACACCACGTCGGCACGGTCGTCGATCACAAAGGCCACGGAATCGGACTTCTCATTGTCCTCGATGATCTGCGCGATGTCGCGAGCCATGTCGGTCAGCTCAGAGGCATCGGCCTCCTTGGCGCGCAGTTGGATGAAGGTTGCGCCGCCGTGCAGAGCCTGATCCACCACGTCGGTCAGCGGACGGCCTTTGCAGTCCTCCGGCCCCACCACGAAGTACGCGGACAGGTCGAAGCTGTCGCGCATGGAGGCGTATGGGTATTCATTACTCATTATTATTCCTGCTTTTGTTGTTTCTTGTGGAAGTCTTATTGGAAAAAACTGTTATGAGCTCCCTCATCAGAGGGAACTGAAACTACTGCACCAAAATCTCGGATTCCGCCACCTGTTCGGCGGTCACATTCCACAGCGCGTCAAGGAACGCAACTTGGAACGAGCCCGGTCCGTGCGAAGTTGTATCGGCCACCTCTCCCGCGCGGTTGTACAGCAGAGACGCGGACAGGGCGGCGGTCAACGGATCGGAGACCGCCAAATACGTGGCAGCCACGCCGCCCAGCGAGCAGCCGGCACCGATGATCTTGGTCATCATCGCGCTGCCGCCCGGCAGTCGGTACACGGTTTCGCCATCGGTCACCAGATCGGCGATGCCGGACACGGCCACGGCGCAGCGGGTGGAAGCGTCATGGGAGGAATGCTTGGCGTGCTGTTCGGTCAGATACTGTGCCAGCGCCACCGCCGCGCCGGTTGCGGACTCCACGTCGTCGACGGATTCCACTCCGGCGGGGCGGTGCTCGGAAGCGTCCCCCACGGTTTCGGTATTGAGCCCCCACATGTTCGCCAGCGCGATTACCTCGGATGCATTCGCGCGAATCATGGTCGGGGGAGCGGCCTTGAAGGCCTGAAGAATGGCGGTACGGGTGCGGCCGATGCCGGCGGCCACCGGGTCGAGCACCCACGGCTTGTCCAAGTAGTTGAGTCGCTGGGCGATTTCGGGCAGTGCGTCCTTATAGAACGGCAGCAGCGTGCCCACGTTGATGTAGTTCGCGCCCGCGATTTTCGCGGTTTCGATCACGTCGTCCGGCAGGAAACTCATGGCCGCAGTGCCGCCGGCCGCCAGTTGCGCGTTGGCAACCAAATTGATGGTCACAAAATTGGTGAATGACTGGGCCAACGGAGTCGTCTCGCGTACGCGGCGAACGGCATCGGCGATATTGTCACGGATGGGTGAATCGGCTGGAACCGGAGTCCCGGCGGTATAACCGCTGGACACGCCGGTAAACGATGATGCACTATTGCTCATTTACTGCTCCCTACGATGGTCTTAACCAACAGGTTCTAAGGGTCAGGCTCAGGCCTTTCTCAACTCGCGAACCACATGCGAGTTCCCCTGCATTACAGTGCCGACGCTATGCGCCAACATGGACATTATCGTGACGGATTTGTTCGATACGTGTCGTCAGGTCTGGCGCGTCCCCGTCCATTCGTGATACATAGACGCCTCCGCCGAGCAACATCTCCCGAATTTGTGACGCTGACGCGATGTCAGTGGCACAAATTCGGGAAGGGTAAAACAACAGGAACAATATGGAGGTGTTGCGATATAGGAATCGCTGCGAACGGCCGCTCGTGAGACGCGGAACATATACCGGACAATGCCGCCTGACCTGTCACCATATACGGCTATCCTGAAGCGGTTGTTATTAGACCCCAAACCGTTCAAACCAGAAGGTGCATTGTGGCTCAGTCCAAACTCGATGAAGTCGTATCCCTTGCGAAGCGTCGCGGCTTCGTGTTCCCCGCCGGCGAAATTTACGGCGGCACCCGTTCCGCTTGGGATTACGGCCCTCTCGGCGTCGCTCTCAAGGACAATATCAAGCGTGAATGGTGGCGCTCCATGGTCGTCACCCGTCCTGATGTCGTCGGTGTCGACACTTCCATCATTCTGCCGCCCGAAGTGTGGGTGGCGTCCGGCCACGTGAGCGTGTTCAACGATCCGCTCGTCGAATGCCTCAACTGCCACAAGCGCAACCGCGCCGACAAGCTCGAGGAATCCTACGCCGAGAAGCACGGCGACAAGATGCCGGAAAACGGCATGAAGGACATCGTCTGCCCGAACTGCGGCACCCGTGGCCAGTGGACCGAACCGCGCGACTTCAACATGATGCTGCGCACCCACCTCGGCCCGGTCGAGGACGAGAACAGCCTGCACTACCTGCGTCCGGAGACTGCACAGGGCATCTTCGTGGACTTCAAGAACGTGATGACCTCCTCCCGTAAGAAGCCGCCGTTCGGCATCGCCAACATGGGCAAGTCCTTCCGTAACGAGATCACCCCGGGCAACTTCATCTTCCGCACCCGCGAGTTCGAGCAGATGGAGATGGAATTCTTCGTCAAGCCCGGCGAGGACGAAGCCTGGCACCAGTACTGGATCGACGCACGCACCCAGTGGTATCTCGACCTGGGCGTCAAGCCGGAGAACCTGCGCCACTACGAGCACCCGAAGGAGAAGCTCGCCCACTATTCGAAGCGCACCGTCGACATCGAATACAAGTTCGGCTTCCAAGGCTCCGACTGGGGCGAGCTCGAAGGCGTGGCCAACCGCACCGACTTCGACCTGTCCGCTCATGCCAAGCACTCCGGCGAGGATCTGAGCTACTTCAACCAGGCCACCGGCGAAAAGTACGTGCCGTACGTCATCGAGCCGGCCGCCGGCCTGACCCGTTCCCTCATGTGCTTCCTCGTCGACGCCTACGACGTTGACGAGGCTCCGAACACCAAGGGCGGCGTGGACAAGCGCACCGTCCTGCACCTCGACCCGCGTCTGGCTCCGGTCAAGGCCGCCGTGCTGCCGCTGA
>ERZ507026.745-NODE-745-length-12620-cov-6.786948_pt1 | contig 12620 bp, 7 predicted proteins | sample MGYA00512876_ERZ507026 | MGnify/ENA metagenome assembly ERZ507026 | reverse complement strand
GTGATGCAGGAAATTGTATATGGGTAACGAGCAAGCGGGGGTCGATGACCTCCGCTTGTTTTGTGTGCAGAAAAGAACAATGCCGTTTTTGAACGATATTGTTCCGAACTTTGTTGACATTGTTCTTTTATTCGGGTATAATGTACTTGTGATTTTATGCGTGGAGGTATCCCCTATGGCTGAAATGATCTCGGTAAGAGAGGCAGCAGTGCGCTGGAATATAACGGAGCGGAGAGTTGCGACACTCTGCAAGAATGGGAGAATCGCCGGTGCGAAAAAGCAGGGCAATCGTTGGCTGATCCCCGCTGATACGCAGAAGCCGGCGGATCAGCGGCTCAAGACGGGCGCTTTCCGCAAGACGGAGCGCGCGCCGAAGCTGCCCCTGCCCATCGGCGTGTCCAACTACTGCCTTGCCTCGTCGGAATACTACTACATCGACAAGACGATGATGATCAAGGATTTCATCGACGAGCGTCCGATGGTGACGCTGTTCACCCGCCCCCGGCGTTTCGGCAAGACGCTGAATATGGATATGCTGCGCACTTATTTTGAAAAGAGCGACAAGAATACCTCCGTCTACTTCCGGGATAAGAAGATCTGGGCCTGCGGCCAGAAGTACCGGGATTATCAGGGCAAGTACCCTGTGATCTTCCTGACCTTCAAGGATGTGAAGTTCGACACTTGGGAGGAGACCTTTGCGGCCATCCGGGATATTTTTGCAAAGGAGACCCGACGGCACAAAGAACTGCTGAACAGCGATAAGTGCGACGAGTACAGCAAAAAGACCTATGAAAAGCTGGCAGACGGCAAGGCCAGCGAGGTAGAGTTGGCTTCTGCACTGCTGGACCTGTCTGCTATGCTGCACAAGCACTATGCCGTTGCGCCCATTATCATCATCGATGAGTATGACACCCCCATCCAGCAGGGCTATCAGAAGGACTATTACGACAAGGTCATCCGGTTTATGCGAAACCTGTTTTCCGGCGGGTTCAAGGATAATCAGCACCTGTCCTTCGGCTTCCTCACCGGCATTCTGCGGGTGGCCAAGGAGAGTATCTTCAGCGGGATGAACAACCTGTCCATCAACTCCGTGCTGGACAACAAATACAGCGCCTACTTCGGCTTCACTGCCGACGAGGTGATGGAGATGGCGGAATACTACGGCGCTGCCGATAAGTATGACGAAATTTGCCAGTGGTACGACGGCTACCGCTTCGGCAAGACGGAAATTTTCAACCCGTGGTCGGTGGTCAACTACTTCAGCAACGAGTGCGAGCCGAGGCCCTTCTGGGTCTCCACCGGCAGCAACGATATTATCGGGGAAGTGCTTGCCCAGGCGGACGAGGAGATTTATAACCGTCTGACCTCCCTGGTCAACGGCGAGACCTTCACCACCTTCATCGACACCGGCGTGATCTATCCGCAGATCAAGAGCAATCCCTCCACCATTTACAGCTTTCTGCTGGTGACCGGCTATCTGAAGGCACTGAAAACCACGCCCTCCTTCAGCGGCGATTTTATGTGCGAGGTCTCCCTGCCTAACCGGGAGATCTCTCTGGTGTATAACAAGGAGATTTTGCAGCGGCTGGAGAATCTGATTCCGCCGTCCACGGCGATTTCCGTTCAGGAGGCCATCTTCTCCGGCGATAACGCACGGCTGAAAGCGCAGATTCAAACGCTGCTGACCCAGTCAGTCAGCTCCTTCGATACCGCCGGGGAGAACTTCTACCACGGCTTTATGCTGGGCCTGTGCGCCCTGCTGGGCGGCGCTTTCGTGACCTCCAACCGGGAATCCGGCGACGGGCGCTATGACATTCAGCTGAAGCCCACGCAAAAGGGACTTCCGGGCATCCTGATCGAACTGAAAGCGGAGAAGAATTGCAGCGACGAAAAGCTGAAAAAGCTGTCCGAGACGGCCTTGCAGCAGATCAACGACAAGAAATACGAAACCGAGCTGACGACCGCCGGGGTCAGGACGATTTATAAATACGGCGTGGCCTTCAGTGGTAAAAAGGTCGAAGTGGCAGTCGGATGAGAATTGAAGACAGGGGCACACCTTTGTTTGTGTGTCCCTGCCTTTTTTATAACGAATTCATGATGTTCAGCAAACTCTGGTAGCTGTCTACATCGTGGTATACGACATTACTTGTGGACATCTCATTGAACAGCTTCTTCGCACAAGAGATTTTTGCCTGCTCAATAGGACGCAGCTCAAGACTTTCCATTGTGCCTTTCGTTTCGGCTATGAAGAAAATGTGCTTGACCTTGCCCTCATAGAAAGCGATTGCCCAGTCCGGCGAATAGTTACCAACCGGCGTGGGAATTTGGAAGGTTCTCGGCAGTTTTGCGTAGACGCATACCTCGTCCGCTGCATCCAAATCCTCAGCAAACTTTCTCTCAATGCTCTTGTCAGCCGAACCATCCGTGAATACATAGTCCTGAATGGCTTTCTTTGCGAGGAACGCTTTATCAAAGCTCTGCGTCGCCTTTTCAGCCGTGAAGATGGAGCTATCATATTCACCCTCAATGGTGTCGTAGGAAATGTGCTCCACGATCATTGTGGCTTTCTGCTCATTGATAAGCCGGATGACCTTTGTGATGAACTCCTCCGGGTTGTTCTTGAACATATAGAGCTTATCCACACGGATGCCTTGCAGGATAGCAGAAACCGTGCGCCGTGTCAGAACGGTGCCCTCTGCGATTTTCCCAATAAGGTCGTACTTGATTTGACTGGTTTCGGCGTGTTTGAGTGTCTGTGTCCGGGTCTTTTCGCCGGTGAAGGATGCTCCACGCTCGATCTCGTACTCATTCATCTCCGCTTTCTGCCGTCCGATGGTGGTCGTGTATTGCAGCTCGGAAACAAAGAGCTTTTCGTCAATATGGGCAATGGCATTGCGAATCAGCTCGGCACTGTCAAAATCAACGGTGTAGGCGTACTTATGGTTGATCTCACGCCACAACGCCTGAAACTCTTTCTTGGCAAAGTTCTCGTTAAGCGGGTTATCCTTAACCTTGGTTTCGTGACCGTCAGAGAACATATCCTTGAGAACGCTGTCATCATAGACTGCCTGAATGAGCGTGTGGATGCCGTCTGTCATCGGCCCCAGTTCCTCCGGCAGCTCCGCAACGGTTCCGTTCTTAACATCCTGACGGTACTTGTCCGTCACCTTGCGCTTCATATCCACATAGCCGTTCTGAATGAGGTAGAACTCAATGGCATTGGCTTTCTCATCGTCGATAAGCGTCGGTACATCGTCCACCTTGACATACTTGCCCTTGAAGTATTCGCTTGTAGCAACCGTGGGTCTGTCATAAAGCACGGTCTTAATATCCGACTGCAAGTCTGTTACGAAGGTTTTGTAGCTTTCACTGGCGACTACCGTCAGCGTGTTGATCTCGTGAACGCTGTCGCCGCAGCTCTGCACATCCATCCGGTTGCCGTCCTGATTGACGCAAAGGCGCAGACCACGACCGACTTCCTGCCGCTTCGCCGTGTTGCTGTCGGAGTGCTTCAGAGTGCAGATTTGGAACACATTCGGGTTGTCCCAGCCCTCACGCAGTGCGGAGTGGGAGAATATGAACCGTGTCGGCTCGTCAAAGGACAGCAGCCGTTCCTTGTTTTTCAAGATCAGGTCATAGGCTGAAACATCTTTTTCATCAAAACCCTCTTTATTAGCCTTGCTGTCCACGCTGCGCCCGGTTTTCTTATCGATGCTGAAATAGCCCTTATGCACCCGGCTCACATCGCTGCAAGTGGATTTGAGATACTTCTGATACGGCGAGTCAAACATCGTAATGTACTCGTTCAGAATGGCAAGATACTCCTGCTCAAACATCACGCCATATTCGCCAAGCACCTCGTCGCCGTTTTCATCATACTGGCGGTACTTTGCCACTTCGTCGATAAAGAACAGGGACAGGCACTTGATGCCCATATGAAAGAGCTTTTCCTCTTTCTCAAAGTGGGAGAGGATTGTTTCCCGAATCTGAATGCGGCGCATATCCTTTTCGGACACATCGCCCACCACATCACCGGCTTTGATGACCTCGCCGTTGGTAAAGGTCACAGTGCCACGCAGCGGGTCAATTTCAGAGATGGTGTATCCCTTGTACTGCTCCATTTCCTGTGAAACAAAGTAGAGGTCATCACCAACACCGAGAATACGGGTTTCCCGGTTGATGGATTTATTATAACCAATCTCCAGCTCAATTTTTGCCATCGGCGGCTTCTTGCTGGAAAGAATGATCTGCTCAAGGTAGAGGTAGCTGTCCGTGCCACGGAAGTTCTTGACCTCAAAGCCCTTGACCTCGATCTTCTTGACCAACCGCTTGTTGAAGGCGTCCAGCGCATCCAGCACATAAATAAGATTGTGCTGCTTGGCGTGGGTAGCCGAGTAGTTGAGGGAGAACAGCGGGTTGAAATTTTTCAGCGCCTTCTGCGTCGCATCGCCGCCCATCTTCTGCGGCTCGTCCAAAATAATGATCGGACGGTTTGCCTTGATAACATCAATTGGGCGGCGGGAGCCAAATTCATCCCGTGTATCATAAATAATCAGTTGCTCCTTGTTTTTCTTTTTGCCCTCTTGTACCTCGGAAAATGAACGGGCAAACGCCTGCGTGTTGATGATCATCACATTGATGCCGGAGCTGCTCGAAAAGTTATCCAACTGGTTCAGGTTGGAGCTGTTGTAGATGAAGAATCGCGCCTTCTTGCCGTAATGCTCCATAAAGTGGTCTGCGGTGATTTCAAAGGACTTCTTCACGCCCTCACGGATAGCAATAGAAGGAACGACCACAATAAACTTGCTCCAGCCGTACTTCTTGTTCAGCTCGAACATCGTCTTGATATAGACATAGGTTTTGCCCGTGCCGGTTTCCATTTCAATATCAAGGCTGCAACGCCCCAAATCTTTGACAAGGGAAGCAGAGAGCTTGATATTGTTCTGACTCTGCAAGGCCTGAATGTTGTGCAGAAGCTGCTCATCAGAAAGCTCTACCGCTTCATTTTTATAACCGGTATCGTTCAGCGGATCGATGACTTCAAGCTCCTCATCGGACATACCGAGGGTCATCTGATACGGTTCCGCTTTGACCTTACCCCGGTCACGGATATAGCTGATCTTGTCGTGAAAACCCTGCCCCTGAAAGACACGCACAACGGCATCAACCGCATCGGTTTGGTATTGTTGTATTTTGAAATTAAACTTCATCAGGTTTCACCTCGCTTAATACGCTTGTCGCCAGCTTCAGAACTGAAAGGCATCTGTGAAACAGGTAGTCGTAATGTTCATTACAACCGATGCCTTTCTTATCCGTTTCGTGATGGCGAATTCTAAACCTGTTTCCAAGTTTGGTAAGCGCAGAAAACTCCTCTTGCAGCATTGCTTTGTAATCAGCGTCTCCTTTACTTATTACATCGAGCAGCCTGTCAGCGGAGGCCTTTTTGTCGTACTGCTGATAATATGTCTTGATTCGTTCAAATGCATCCCAAACTTTTTCTGTTGCCATACCGATTTTTGCTTCTTTATAAAGCTGAAAAGACTGTTTAACAAGTTTGCAAAACTCGGTATCATTGATTCTGAACGCTGCTAAATCAAATGAAAGCGTAGCCTGCTCTGCCAATTCCATTTCAAGCAAATCAATGATTGTTTGAGCATTTCTGCGAATCGTGCCACTGTAATATTTTGCTTCCTCCATACAATCAATGATTGCAGGAAGTTCTTTGCCAAACAGCTTCTCGGCACGGCTCATATCATCAGCAAGTTCAAAGCCTTTATAGTCATTCTCCAAGTCATCTTTTAACGCCGAAATGATCTTTTCTGCGTATTGCCTGTTCATTACAGCACCTTCCTTACGGTGTCGGGGCTGTAGGTGGCGAAGATCTGATCGAAGTTGGTTGCCACGCTGTCATTTGCCATAGAGCTGTCACGCATTACGAAGTAGTAGGGCTTCTGCTTGGCAATGGCTGTGATGGTTTCCTCGGTTACATCGCTGTCGAAGCAGGCGATCAGATAGTTGTCCTCCACATTGAACACTTTCTTGCCGGCAATGGTGGTTTCCTCGATTTTGCTGGAGAGCAGCACGCCCAGATCCAGCATCACTTGGAACAGCAGATCCTCAGGCGTTCTGTCCTCTTTGATGTTGTCCTCAAGGTGGGAGAATAGACTGGCTTCATACTCCACGGGGTTATAGTAGACCTCTTTCATATTGGAGGTATCGCACTTCAGAACACGGAAGCCGGTATCAATGGGAGGATGCTCCTTTGCAAAGTATTCATCAGGAAGATGCCCAAGCCGGTCACATTCTTCTTTGTGTTCCGCATAGAAGGTGGTTTGATCCCATTCGTGCTTAGAGAGTGCGATTGCTTCAATCCTTTCTTCTTGAATTTTCTGTCCGGCACGGCGGATTCGCTCCTTGCCGATCTCACAGATGGTTTTGTAGCCAGCTTTATAGGCTTCACTCTTTTCGACGGTCGCTTCCGGCAACTGTACCATGATAAACTTACGGTGCCCGCCATCTTCAGCGTTGAGTTGCATAACGGCGTGGGCGGTTGTTGCAGAACCAGAGAAAAAGTCAAGCACATAACCATCATTTTCTTCGATGGAATTGATTAGTAATCTCAAAAGCGAAACGGGTTTTGGATAAGAAAAGAAGCTTTTCCCATCAAAAATCTTCTCTACTTCTATGCCGCCGTCACTTTTCAGGCTGATAATAGAGCGGAGCAACATCCTACTAACATCTTTTAGATATTTTATTGAACTTGGCTGGGTGTTTTCATCACAAGCAAACCATATATTACCGCATATGTAGCTTCCATCATATCGTTTTTCTACATTATCGTAATCAAGTTGAGCACTAAATGTTGCCTCATTCCATCGCCAACCTCTGTCTGGGACCTTTGTCGGCTTATTTGTTGCCGGATGAATTACATCATATCGTGGCCCAAATGTTTCAGCATTTGGCCAACTCATATTAATCTTGCCCCAAGGTTCATAGTTGTCGTCGAGATTGTTGTACAGGGTAATCCCTCTATCATATCCCTTCTTGCTATAAAGCGCTCTGAGTTCCTTTTCTGCTTGCTCGATTGGGACACGCTTTCTTTTCAAGGAATCTAACAGCTCATATACCTCTTGTAAACCATCCTTTAGCATCGTAAACTGCCGATTAGATACAGATGACTTATTATAGACGAGTACATACTCGTGAATATTTCCTATTCCCTTGTTGTCATTCTTAGGCACACGCTTGTTCCAAGTAATGCAATCGACAAAACAGCTACTACCAAAGACTTCATCGCATTGTTTTTTTAGATTGTCTACCTCATTACCATCTATACTAATGAAAATCACGCCTTCTTCAGCGAGAAGATCTTTGGCAATTTTCAGCCTTGGATAAATCATATTAAGCCAATCGGTATGAAAACGACCGCTGCTTTCGGTGTTCTGCACCATACGGTTGCCATCTTCATCAAACTGCCCACTATTGGCAAGGTACTCATCCGTACTCTGAGCAAAGTCATCCTCATACACAAAGTCGTTGCCGGTGTTGTACGGAGGATCAATGTAAATCATCTTGATTTTTCCGAGATATGTTTCCTGCAACAACTTCAACACTTCGAGGTTGTCGCCCTCAATATAGAGGTTTTCGGTGGTATCAAAGTCCACGCTTTCCTCCCGGCAGGGGCGCAGCGTCTTACTGATCGGGGCATTGGCGAGAAGAACGGACTTCTTCTTGTCCGGCCAAGTGAACTGATAGCGCTCCTCGTTACCGTCCACCACGGTGCAGGCAATCTCCTGCATCAGCACATCCTTGTCGATTGCCCGGACGACCTCACCGTTTTCGTTGATCGTTTCCGTCACGGCATTCGGAAACATCGCCGCCAGCTTTCTGAAATTCTCATCAGCCTTGTTCGCTGTCTGCATTCTCAGTTTATCCATTGTTTTGATCCTTTCCGCCAGATTGCAACATATTTTTCATCTGTTCCAGAACGACTGATTGGGTAGTTTGATATTTTTGCTGTTGTGTTATTAAATCAGTCATCCCTTTAGGAATATAAGGATTCTGTATTGATTCCAAAGTAATACTTTTATATCCCAGTGATTTTGCCATAATTTCTAAGAGCCTATCTTTTTCTTTCTTTATTTTTGACAGTTCCGTATCGGTGGGATTTTCTACACACAATTTGTCATAGTAGACTTTCCATTGTTTACATACAGCCTTATCATCAGCAAAGACTATCTCAAGCAAGTTCAAAGCTTGAACACTCTCGTTTGTCCATCCATATACTCGGCCCGTCATTAAAATTTTGAATATCTGAATTTTGTCGTTTCTTTTTTGCGCCCTATTTTGCAGCATCTGGCCAATGATAACGGCAACAATAGGTATGACGACTATTGCTATCAAATTTACAATGCTCATTTTAGCTCCTCCCTGTCAGCGCATAGCTGCTCTTTTAAATTTTTTATCCTCTGCACCAGCTCAAACTTTTTCTTCGGCTGTTTTTCAGCCCGTGCCTGCTTTTCCAGCTTGGCGATTTCCTTTTCAACCTTCTGTCGGCGCTCATCGGCTGCGATCTGCTCATCAAGGGTATTGCCGCCTGCGATGCTCACGCCGCCGATGTCCACCACGATATTTTCCCATACTTTATCGAGGTTCAAGCCCCGCAGCTCAATGGTGCAGCTTTCGGTGGGCTTCCAATCCGTCTGCATCAGCTTGGTGTGATAAATCGCCAGCTTGCTTTGCCCCTCAAATTCAAGCACAAACAGGATGTTCTGCGGAATGAGCTTTGACAGCGTGGCAACCGTTTTCTCATCAAAGTCTTTCTTTTTCAGCGCCACAAGCAGGACAAAGAAACTCCTGACTTCCTCTCCGGCGGGAATGTTGATTTTCGCCGGTGTGATCTCGTTGACAATGGTGATCCTCGATATATCGGCGTCGATTTTCTCCTTTGCCGCCGTGTTCATTTGGAACTTCGCATAGACAGCCTTCTTCGGAAGCTGCTTGCTCATTTCAGTTGACTTGGGAAGTCCGAGCATACTCTCACCTCATCGCACGACTAAGAAGCATATCAGTTCAAAGTCGTCCAGTCCTTTGATCTCATTTGACAGGAAGCTGACCTGACTGCCGCCCAAGAAGCTGTCAATATCGCTCTCGTCCTTCACCTCAATGATGGAAGCAATGGCATCGCCAAGCAGCTTGGAAAGCTGCGACATATTTCTGCCATCACGGGTTTCTTTGTTAAACGGCTTGTAGGCTTCGGGAATCGGCTCTGTCTTTCCTTTGCAGAGGAAACGCATTTTATCAAGCATCTGTTTCGGAGAAAGGTGGTCGCAGATGACCTCCCCGTCATTGCCGATATACACCATATAGAATGGGTGCAGCCGGTTTTGATTGTCGATGTTCACGCTGTTGGAACGGTTCTTCAAAACATAGATCACACCGGCAGGCGTATCCTCACTTGCAGGAACAACCGAGTGCAAGCCGAAGGGCGTTTTATCTATGTCGGGGTGGTGCTTGATATAGTCAAGCAGGTCGAGCCGGAACTCGTTTAACCCCAAGTCCATAATGGAGATGCCCGTTGTCATATCCTCAATGTCTACGACCTCATCCTGCAAGCGCTTGAGCTGCGCCTTTCGGTACTCAAGGTCTGTCTTTTCCTCGTCACTGAGCAGGTTATCATCGCCCGTAGCGGTCATATCCACGATTTTCATACGGGTTTCAACTTTGGCTTTCAGATTGATGTAATCGTCAAGGGTCACATCAGGCCAGAAGTTCACAAGTTGAATGACCGTGTTACGGCTTCCGATACGGTCAATACGCCCGAAGCGCTGAATGATGCGGACGGGGTTCCAGTGAATGTCATAGTTGATGAGGTAGTCGCAGTCCTGCAAGTTCTGACCTTCGGAAATACAGTCGGTGGCGATCAGCACATCAATTTCCGTCTTATCTCCCGGCATCAGCAGTTCCTTGTCCTTCGAGATAGGCGAGAAGCAGGTCAGCACCGTGTTCAGGTCGGCACGGAGCTTGGGGCAAGTCGTCCGTCCCTCAACAGAACCGGATACCATTGCGGTGTTCAGTCCATACCTATCCTTGACATAGCGACTGACATTATCATAGAGATAACCGGCGGTATCCGCAAAAGCGGTGAAGATGATCAGCTTTTTATTGCCCTCATTGATGGGATGAGTGATTTTGTTATCAATCACCCGGAAAAGCTCTTGCAGCTTTGAGTCGTGCTCCGGTGTAATATCTCCGACCAGCAAGGTCAGCAGTTCAAGCACATCGGCATCTTTCGCCAAGCTGTCCCGCCAAGACACATAGTCCATATCGGCAAGGTCAATTTTGACTTTCCGTCCGAAAGAGAACAGCTCGTCCGAGTTCTGATCCTCGGCATCGAACTCGTCCATATCGGAAATATCCGTCAGATCGAGGGTCGTACCGGAGTGTTTATCAAAGCGGTCAATCGTTTCTATCGTGCTGTTTATCAAATCCTTGATGCGTGTCAGCGTCAGATTGAAAGAATAGACGGAGCTTTCCATACGCTTCATCAGGTTGATGGCGGTCAGGCGACGGATACCCTGCTCACGGTTCGCCTGCGTAAAGCCGACATTGACCCTGTTGTCACCGTATAGCTCGGCATACTTCTCCATCTTACTTGGCAGAATGTAGTGCGTCGGCGTATAGATCGTCAGTGTCAGGAGCATAAGCTGCTCAAAAATCTCGTTGTAACTGATTGCTTCCTTCAGGTCAGTAAGATGTGGACGAAGCGAGATCGGCTTTAGCCTTGTCGGGAAGGTGCCGATGTCCGCCATATCGTAATACTTCTGAATATGCTTTCTTGAGCGGGCAATGGTCACACTATCCAGCACTTCAAAGAAATCAAAGTCCAGCATTTTGAGAAGGTTTTCAGTCGTGCGGTCGCACGGTTCCCACTTGCTCCAAGTGTTAAACGCCCGCTGTGCGTTCCTGAAAATTTCGTCGATGGAACGGGTAGTGTTGAGCTTTTCGTCTATGTAATCCGTATGCCCTTCATACGCAAGAGCAAGCTGATTTTTCAGATCATTGAAGCGGTTATTAACCGGCGTTGCAGAAAGCATCAGCACCTTTGTCTTCACTCCGGCTCTAATGACCTTCTTCATCAAGGTAACATAGCGGTTATCCTTGGTGTCCTCGTCCGGGTTCTCAACTAATTTGCCGCCATTACGGAAGTTGTGGGACTCATCAATTACCACAAGGTCATAATTGCCCCAATTCAGTCTGTCAAGGTCAAGTCCGTTGGATGTGCCGTGGGTGCGGTTTAAGTCGGTATGATAAAGCACATCGTACCGAAGCCGGTCGGCAGCAATGGGGTTGTTGACATAGTTATCCTTATAGGTATTCCAGTTGTTCGTCAGTTTCTTGGGGCAAAGCACAAGAACGGACTTGTTGCGGTTTTCGTAGTATTTAATAACGGCAAGGGCGGTAAAGGTTTTACCAAGACCGACGCTATCCGCAAGGATACAGCCGTTGAACTTCTCAAGTTTGTTTATGATAGCAAGAGCGGCATCTCGTTGGAAGTTATAGAGCATCCCCCAAATCTTACTTTCCTTGAAGCCGGTTGCTTCGTTGGGCAAAACATCTTCGGATACATCTTCCAAGAACTCGTTGAAGATGTTATAGAGCGTCACGAAATAGATGAAATCAGGAGAGTTCTCGTTATATGCGGCGGTGATACTGTCGATCACCTCATCGGTAACGACCTGAAGCACTTTGCTGTCGTTCCATATCTCATTGAAGTCGGCAAGCAGAGTGCGGGCAAGGGACTCGTCTTTTACGATTGTCGTGCTGATTACATTGCCTTTTTCGCAGCCCAATTCAACTGTAGTGAAGTTGTTGATAGGCGTATAGCCGACACCGTCAACTACGATTTGTCCCTGAATGGATTTATCGCTGACATTTGACTTGAAAGTGACTTTCTGCCTGATCCATTCTGCACACTCTCGTGCAATAGCTTTTTGAGTCAGCTCATTCCTGAGCTTAATTTCAAACTCTGTTCCGTATAAACTGCGTTCACGGGTAAGGCGTGGAATATAGAACTCACGCTTTTCCTTCTTAGCTTTCTCCGTTACAAAGGTAGGCGAAGTGAAAATAAAGCGCAACTCATCAATTTGAGAGAGCTGCGCCTTCAATTCCTGAAAGGCATAGATAGAGAAGCAAGCCGCCGCAATGGACACTTTGCTGCCTTGCTTGATCTCTACAGACAAATCGTCTTTAAGAGTCTTTGTTGTATTATTTATAAGCTCCATAACTGAATTCTCCCACATTTCAAATCAGTTCTTGCTGCTTGGCAATCGGGAACAATTAGATCCAATAGGCTCGTTCCGTCAACAAGCATTCCAAAGTGCCAATTTGGCACTTTGGAACCGCCGTGTTGGCACTTTGGGATTTCGACAAAGTATCAATTTGATACTTTGGAAGCCAAAAACTGATACTTTAGGATTTACAAATCTCCCGCCCGGAAAGCCGAAAGGCTCTCGTAATAATAGCTTTGGTCGATGCCACTCAAATAGACTTTCCGGCTGTTTATCTCATCGGTCAGTGCCGCCTTCAGCAGCACCTTGATCTCCACATCCTTGATGGGG
>ERZ507026.738-NODE-738-length-12713-cov-7.550008_pt1 | contig 12713 bp, 11 predicted proteins | sample MGYA00512876_ERZ507026 | MGnify/ENA metagenome assembly ERZ507026 | reverse complement strand
CGGTTGATTTAATTTGACCGTGTTTTTTAGTGGACTTGTATTACGTATTAAGATTTAAAAAAGATGGACTTCTTTAACGGATTATGTGGACTTCTGTAGCGTATTGCATGAACTTCAGATAGCGGAATACTCAATAATTTTCTTCATGATCACAAATTCTCCAATTCTATTATCTGTTTAACTATATAATCCATGTCGTTAGTTACATATCGTTGATCACATGGCAGCGGCAAAATATTATCAGACAACCTATATTCTATATCTGTCGGATTCAAATCCTGCTTCACATTCGGCCACAACAACGGAATATAGATTTGCTTTTTTTGCAATTTATTTCTCAGTACTGCGCCATTTTCTACAAGGAATGGATACATATAAGGTCCTTCTGGTAATCTTACATTAAGCAAATTCGTATTCTTTAGGCAGTAATGCAAATACTTAAAATTATCTTCTCTAATTTTTGCCTCATATTCATAGTCAATGCTGCGTAATAGATTATGTGTAACTTTTGACATTGATTTCAATGGAAGTGCATCAATTTTTTCCTCATTTTCCCGATAGGCACCATAAAAGTCATGTGCTGATTGTTCAAACCGTCCCACTAGAAACCCTATTCTTTCGTGAGATTCATCCTGTGACAACTCTTTTTCCTGCTTACAGGTTGTATAAAGGTAGCTCCCATCCGGAACGCCAAAAAATTTTCGGCAAGTATAAATCGTATCAAGTCCTTCAACCGCTTTTGTATAAAATGCTTGTGCATTATCAATAATGATATTCTTATGTTTTCGACTAAAGAATTCTATTTCTTCTACACTATACTATCCATAATAGTTGATTAGATAAAGCCATTTGTTAATGTCAATATTAAATTTACCAATTCTACCAATATAAAAGTTACCAGTTTGACCAATGTCTACACACCATCTTCAGACGAATCATTGAGTTCTTTGGTAAGATCTTTTGTACGGTAAGATTTACCAATGATCTTGACTAAATGACAGTGATGCAGCAGCCGATCCAATATAGCGTTTGCCAATACGGAATCACCAAAGATCTCGCCCCACTGGGACAGTGATTTATTTGTTGTGATTATTGTTGAGTGATTCTCATATCGACGTGAGATCAGTTGGAAAAACAGTTTGGATGCCTCATCATCCAGAGGCAGAAAGCCAACTTCGTCTATGATCAGGAGTTTATATTTCGCAAAGAATTTTAATCGCTGTTCCAGTCTGTTTTCCAATCGTGCCCGTTTCAACTGCAGTATCATGTCATTGCAGTGTATGAAATAGGTGCTGTTTCTATGTCTGGCAGCTTCTACACCAATGGCTACCGATAAATGTGTCTTGCCAACACCGGGCGAACCGATGAACAGGATATTCTCTTTTTGTTCGATAAATCTAAGATCCGTAAATCCACGGATCATGTCCCGGTTTAGCGTAGGCTGGAAACTGAAATCAAAATCATCCATTGTCTTGATAAATGGAAAATTCGCGACCTTCACGCAGGCATTCATGGCTCGAATTTCTTTTGCCTCTACTTCCAGTTTTGTCAGTTCATAGATCAATTCTGTCACATCGATATCTCCGGATTGCAGCTTGTCCAGGTATTCAGACAGATGGATATCCATCTCATTCAGTTTTAAAGTTTGCAGGTTGTTTCTTATGCGATTGAAATTTGTTGTACATTCCATTTGTTTATCCTCCAATCTTATCCAGAAGAGCCAGATTCTGTTCTGCTCTTTTTTCAATTTCCTTATCCGAACCACCTTTGACAGTGGATCTTAAGGCTTCACAATAGTGATCCTTTTTATAATTAAATTTGGAACTGCTTATTTTATGGACACATTGAAGCTTTGTGTTAAAGTATATATAAAGCTGATTGGCTACAGGAACTAATTTTACACGCTTGCCCATCAGTTTTTTGCTGACTGAGTATCCATGGCCTTTATATGTGACAAGCAGTGTTTCCGGCACTTTTTGCACATTGACATCCTGAATATAGGTATCCATAAGTATCTTGTTCGGTATCGGCTGTAGATGCTCTATTTCTTTTTTCATGAGCACGACGGGCGGTATGCCTGTTGTCTGATTTGTTTCTTTATTGATCTGTTGATTAAATTTCTTGATCACTTCTATCAATTCACCCTCTGATTCCAGTTCGCCATCATAAGGTTTAAGCCACTCTACAAACCGGTTCGATGATTCAACTTTTCCTTTTGTATATGGATGGCGTACTTTACACAGTTGTATGTGAATCCCGATATCGGATTCAAACTGTTTGATGATTGGATGTTTCTGCCGTGTTCCATTATTGATACTGACAACAGCTGTCATATTATCAGTAAGGATTCGCTTTGGCATACCTCCGGACATATACAGGACATCAATAAGACATCGTAGAAAATCTTCTGTCGTCTTGCTTCGTGAATACAGAAAGAAATGATATCGGGAATAAGAGAAAGTGGCTGCGAATAATTCGAACTGGATCACCGTGCCATCCTTGCGTTTCATCTTTATCGATTCTTTCCAATCCACCTGAAGCTGATCTCCCGGTTCAGTCTCATAACGCAATTTTGGGTTTTCAGAATGATCAGAAGTGCAGATATCATGTTTCCTGGTAAAGTAGGTAAATGTGTTATAGCATTTGAATTCTTCGACACCGTATTTATTTTGGAAATACTGGAACAAAGCTTTCTTCGTACATCTGCAAAGATCTGCTTTTTGTTTGATCTCATCCAGATACGGATAGAGATAACTTTCTTTGTTCCTTTTGACAGGGATTCTTTTTTCCTGATGATAGTATTTAGCGATCGTATGTCGATCAACTCCATACTGTCTAGCTAACTCACTAAAATTTGGTTTGATATTCATGTTTTTCATAAGTTCAATTTTTCCTATAAATTTGTTTTTTATCATATACATAGCTCTCCATTTCCAAACTATAGTATATGAAAAAAATCAACCAGAATTGGCGCATTTTATTTTGGTCAAACTGGTTGATTATATATTGGCATTAACACCATTCATTCTTTAAAAGCTGTGGTAATATAGGTCTAAGCTGCCAATCAATCGAATAATAAAGTATCTCTACGTTTTCTTCTTTACAAGTGTCTGATATGGCAGAACATAGCAGTTTTGGCAGCCAAATTCTCTTGATTTCTCTTTCTCGAATCAAATATCGAAGACAATTCCTTCCACTGTTTAATGCAATACAATTTTCATGAAACTCATGACCATGATTTGTCTCAAGTTCTAAAAAACCACCAATTTCTCTCATGCTGCACACCCAATCTGGAATGCAACATAGATATAAGTTACTTTACTGCCCCAGTAACTTCGGCATTCTGCATTTCTTTCTTAAAATCCCGAAGCATATCTAAATAATTATACCGTGGCATATAACCAAGTTCTTCCCTTGCTGGTGTAATATCCATAATATACTGCGGTGCATTCGGTTTATCCGGTCTCATAATAATCTCAGATTTTCTGCCATCTTCACCAAAAATCTCAATCATCCCTTTAATCTGGTCTAAAAGAGAAGTACCAACTCCTGTTCCTACATTGTAATATCCACATGGTCTGTCAACAAAGAGTGCTTTATAAAGCATCTGGCAAAAATCCTTGACATAAACCATGTCTTTTACACGACTCGAATCTCCCCAAATTTCAATAGGATCACCGACTCTTGCTTTGTCAATCAACAGGCGATAACCAATCTTCCTTCGAACTCCATCGACATAAAATGTATCTACTGGGGAATACAGGTAAATCGTCGGTAAACGGAATATAAACCTTTTCAGTCCATACATCTGATGATAGTTTTCAATCATATCAACTGCAAAATTTTTTGACATAACATAAATCGTATGATCACTTGTAAAACTAAATTTACGGGGCAAACCTACCGTCAGCAACGGATTTTTTTCACCGTAATCCTTTATGTCCCCAAAACTTTGTGCAAAAAGGATTCTGTCCACATTATTTATTCTACAGTATTCAAGAATATTCAGATTGCCAATAATATTTACATCAATATACTTATAAGGATTATACCCCTTCATTCTCGCTGGCATCGCACCAGCAAGATCAACCACAGCATAAATGTCTTTTGGCAATTTAGAAAATTCTTCTTTCTTTGTAATATCAACTCTATAATAGGGAACTTCAAATTGTTCAAAATAATGCGTCTCACGAGTTCCTGTTGCAATAATCTGATATTCATTACCTTCATAATGATCCAAGAAATACCTGACAAAATACTTCCCAGTATCTCCACTTGCTCCAAAAACAACTATTTTTTTCATATGTATTACCCTTCCGTGTATTACTTCAACTTTACTTTGACATACTTACCTTGATTTCCAAGAACTTCCTCAATCCGTTCCTGGCTCTCAAATTTAAGCACTAATGTACCTATTGCCTCATTGGCAGCTTCAAAGCCTCCAACAGACGTACCTTCTTCAATCCAAAGATCACGCTCCACTACATTCGATACAATCTCATCCGAGATCCATAGTTCCTTGAACACTCCCGGTTCATCACTATGAAGAATGATTTCCGCCCAGCAACCGTCATACGGTTGCTGAATGATTTCATCCACAGGCAGACCAACCGAATACTTAACCATACTTGTAATCATGTCTACACCAGTTGCATAGCGAAGGCACTCTGACAAACGATTACCTCCACCACGTGGAGACAATTCCATGATATACGCCTTACCATCGGTACCCTCACGAGTTTCAATATTGTAAACGGCAGTCTGCATCTTCAGAAGTTTTAACAGACGTTGAATCTCATTTTTCAGTTCTTCCTGATGCTCTGCTGTCATAGAAGACGGCCAACTATAAGCTGCTGGAGTATACGGATTTTTTGCTTCACAATCAAAACGCTGACAATTAAAAGAAACAAATCTTAATTCGCCATCGATGGAGAAACTATCCGTATCAGACGAGTAACCATTCTGCGTGATAAAGTCCTCAATGATAAATTCATCCGAATGAGAGTAAGAAAGTGCATAATGAATACTCCTTTCCAAATCTTTCGGAGCATCCACACGAGTAACACCTTTACTACCTGCGGAGTCGGTCGGTTTTACAATCACAGGCCAGTGGAACATCTCAATATCCTTGAGTGCATCATCCACATTTTTATAGCCCTTTGCTGTCGGAACCTTAAAGCCATTCTTTGTTAAAAACTCGCGAAACTTTCCTTTGTTCTGCAGAATACAGACCGATTCATAAGGACCAACATTGGGCAATCCCATCTGCTCAGCAACATATGCAGCTGTAATGACGCCTGGATCACAGGCAAAAGACATAATACCATCAATATTATGCTCTTTGGCCGCTTCAAGTGTCTTTGCTTTATCAATAATACTTACATTGACATATTCGTCCGAAAACTTGTGCGCAATATTATCTGGAAGATAATCTGCGGTAATCGTATAGATTCCAAGCTGTTTTGCAGCTTTTATTACTGGAAGTGCATAACGCGAGCCTCCCAAAATCATCAATTTTTTCATTTTGTTTTCACTCCTTAACATTTGCAGTCCAAGATAATATCGCAAATTCTATCAACATCTTCCAATGCCAAATCAGCATACAACGGCAAAGTCAAAACTCGTTTGCTAATATGTAGTGCAACCGGTGTCTTCGTCACATCATACTTTCCATGGAAACACTCAAATGTATTCGTCAACGGATAAAAATACTTTCTTGCTCCAATTCCATTTTCAGCCAACCTGTCAAAGACCTCTGCACGACTTGCACCAAACAATCTTTCCTCAAATACTACTGGGAAATACGCATAATTGCTCTTTACATCATCTTGGACGCAGTTAAGCTGAATGCCATCCACCCCGCTCAAACGTTCACGATATCGTTCTACGACAGCTTTACGCTTTGCAATTTCGCTATCCACATGACGAAGATTGCAAAGCCCCATTGCTGCACAGAACTCGTTCATTTTTGCATTTGCACCGACTGCCGGAACCTCTTCTGGACCGTGAATGCCAAAATTTTTCAGCTCATAAATCTTCTGTCCGAGCTGCTTGTCCTTAAAACAAACTGCTCCTCCCTCAATACTATTAAAGACCTTCGTTGCATGAAAGCTAAAGCAGGATGCATCGCCAAAGGAGCCAATACCTTTTCCTTTATACGTTTCACCAAACGTATGAGCAGCATCGTAAATTACTTTCAATTCATACTTGTGGGCAATACGCTCAATTTCATCTGTATTGCAAATATTGCCATACACATGAACTGGCATAATTGCACAAGTCTGATCTGTGATTAGTTTTTCAATTTTACTGGCATCCATACAGTATGTTTCCGAATCAATATCGCAGAACACAGGTGTTAAGCCATTACGAACGATTGCATGCGTTGTAGAAGCGAATGTAAACGGTGTTGTAATTACCTCTCCCTGCAAATTCATTGCCTGAAGAGTAAGCTCCAATGCCATATGACCATTCGTCAACAAATCAATGTTTTCAACTCCAAGGTATTCACATAAATCAGCCTGAAGTTCTTTGTGTTTTGGTCCCATATTCGTCAACCAATGACTATCCCACATAGGGGTGATTTCGTTCATATACTCATCAAGTTCTGGCATTGACGAACGCGTCACCAAAATTTTGTTTTCCATATAATAAACCTCCTTTATTTTTTCAAAAATGATTTAACCATTTCTAATAAATATTCAAATTCCTCCAATTTCATCAAAGCAGATACAATAATGTAAATTGCTGCACCTACAATAATTTGAATCACCAATGTAACAACTATCGGCAAAGGAAGGAAACCTATACAATAAACACATATTCCCATTCCTACTGCCAACAAAATACCCGGTGCAAAATCTCTCACTTGCTCTAAATAGCCATAGCCAAGCAATATTCTATTTGGCCAAGAATTTATAATCTGGCTTAGAACACTACTTAACAATAGACTATATGCCATTGCCATAACGCCAAACCACATAGTTGATAATAAAATTGTCATACCCATTATCTTTTTAATAATTTCAAGTTTTAAAAACCAATCACTGCGTCCCATTGCATTAATTGCATTAAGATTTGCTGTATGAACAGGCCAAAACATATATGTAATACAAAAAATACGAAGAAACGGTATACAAGGAAGCCATTTATCTGTAAGCACTATCCTAACAATTGGCTCCGCACAAAAAGCCAACCCCATCATCAATGGTGCCATAACATACGTACTTGTTTTAATAGCTCGACGTGTCATTTGCTTTACACGTTCTTTATCATCCTGTGCGCTTGACATTGTTGGCAATAATACACTATCAATTGATGTATTTATATTTGTTACAATAACCTTCGGAAATTTATCTCCTTGATTATAAAATGCCAAGTCTGCTGAAGAATATAATTTTCCAATTATCAGATTACGAAGATTATTATATGATGTATCTAACAATGCAGAAATCAGCAGTTTCCACCCAAAGGTTAACAAAGTTCTTAATCGTTTCCACGAAAACGCTTTCCTCGGTCTCCATTTAACAGTAATCCAAAGAATTATAGTGTCAATAGCGGTATTAGATAGCTGTTGTGCTACTAATGCCCATACTCCCAACCCGGCATATGCCATTCCTATTCCTAAAAAAGCTGAGAAAATTGTTCCTCCAATAGTGGAATAGAAGAATCTCTTAAAAAGCATATTTCTAGAAACATATGCCTGTTGGATTCCCTTTACACCAGATATAACAATTGTCAAACTTAGAACACGAATTACAGATGTTAGAGTTATATCATTATAAAAAAGTGCAATATAAGGTGATGCAATAAACATACCCGCATATAGGATAAGACATACTACAAAATTAAAATAAAAAACCGATGAAAAATCTAAATCATCAGCATCTTTTTTTTGAATTAAGGCTGTACCCAAACCACTGTCCACAAAAACCTGCAAAATTGAAGTAAAAACTGTCACTAATGCAATTGTTCCATAATCTTCAGGCAATAGTATTCGTGCGAGAACTATTGAAACGATAAAAGAAACTACTTGAGCTCCACTTCTTTCCGCAAATCGCCACATAAAATTACTTATAATTTTTTTTTCAGTATTCATTTTTTTCCTTCTCGAGTTTTTAGCAAATTAACTTTTCATAGAGATATCAATAAAATCCGAATTTTCATAGATTTTTTCAATTCTTTCGATTTTTTTGCTGTTCATTTTTTTATACATTAAATTTTGGCCAAACGGCTTCAAAATGATGGATTTAATTATACTAGCAATACTTATAATAATATTTTTATATTTATGATTAGTATTTCTTATTATTTGTACTCCCTCTTTAAAATTAAAAGGCCATTCTTTTTTCAATATAGCTCTTACAATAAAAGAAACCAGTTGATATTCAGCTACATCAACAGCTTTTTCACAATCAATTTCATTCTTTGCAAACTTTACAAAAACAATTTTCTCGTTATAAGCATCAATAATGCTACGAGTACTTAAATTTGCTGTATAGCTGTTTCCTCCTTTCTTTACATATCTATAAGCACTTAAATATTGATCCAAACATGCAATTTTTCCTTGTGCCGCAAGCATAAAAGCTTTTCTTTTATCTCCTGGTCCAATCTTATATTCATTTTTTGTACATAAGCTTGTATTGATTCCTATATTTCTTAAATAGTAGTTTCTAAACATTATTGTAGTTGTTTGACCTGGAAGCAATTCTTTATTAAATTCTGACAGTGTATAATTTTTATTTGCACATTCTGGATATTTTAAATTAAGTATTTTATTATTTTCATCCACCATAATACACTTATGTGCCACTGCCAAGTATTCGGAATGTTTATCTAAATAATCTACTTCAATTTGTAGTTTCTTTTTTGAAATCCAAAAGTCATCAGTTTCAAGTACAATTAAATATTCTCCCCTAGCCCTCTCGTATAAATCTTTAAAATTATTTTCAACTCCAAAATTTTTATCTCGATAAAATATTTTAAATTTTCCTGGATACATTCTTTCATATTTTTCAAGAATCATTCGACTTTTATCTGTTGAACAGTCTTCTCCTATAAGTACTTCATATTCAAAATTCACTTGTTGCATAATTATACTATCCAAAGCATATTTTATGTACTTCTCATGATTATATGTGGCACAAATAATACTTAGTTTGAGATTACTTATCACTTCATTCCTCCTAGTTGTTACTATATTCTTGGGTATTTGACCTTTATTTTTTCCTATTATCTTATAATCCTATAATAGATTTATACTCATAAATCCCATTATATTTACATACATAAGTTGTAAATATAAACCAGAATAATAATACCATAATGAAATATATTTTAACTACTACTTTTGACTTAGTTGAAATACAATTTTCTATAATAGCTGGTATAATAATGGCATGTGCAAACGAAAAATAATAAGCCATTCTGAAAGCATACGCAACACTTATTGACATCGTATAGCAAATCATCTCTAATACAACAAGAATATAATACAATTCATATTTTTTACTCTTTTTAAGTAAACTTGACATAAACCACAATTCTGGTATATACAATAATACAGCAAGTTTTAAATATACATTTACCATTCCTCCTTCTGAGTATTTTCCAATATATCCAGAATAAGCAAATTTATAAAGTGCACCATATTTAGTAAATATATATGCAAATATAATGCCTATCATCAATATCCCCCAAATTTTAAGTATCTCTTTTCCATTGTATCTACTATTTTCTTTCTTATCATTCTTTAAAATAACAAAATACAATGGTAAAACAATCAATGCACTAGAATGTATAAGTGCTGCTATAACAACTGTTATCATAAATTTTATTATATTTCTCTGTTGAGCATAATAAAAAGAATATAAAATAATGGCCGCTGCTAAAGTTTGAAAAATTGTATTCATTGCATTTCCAAAATAAAAGCAGTACATTATTCCAATCGTTATAGGCAGACTATCACTATCAGCCAACCTTACACACCAGTTAACAATCAACAAAAATGTTACTGTAGCAACTAAAGCCAAAAAACTTTGATAATTACCAAATACATAATTATTGAAAGACATTATTACTTCTGCAAGCGGTTCAAATTGGGAAGTTCCGCTTTCAACATACTGTTCATAAAATCTTTCATAATTGTAATAATCACCTCCAATTCCATATCGTAATGCTAATAAAATTATTGGCGGTAATGCAATTAACATATAATCCCATATTCGATATTTTTGATATGATATTTTAAATAACTGTCCATATCTGATTGTTCGAAATCCACATTTAGCATGTCGCTTTACTAAATAACATCCACTTAACGAAATACTAAATGCAATTGCGTATATAGCATGTGTCATATAACTATTCTCCTTAACTACACTCCTCCGATACAGATACTCAATTACCACAAGGATATTTGCTCCTTTATGTTAGAAACTGAATATTCGCCAAAACTCGTTTCAATCGGTATTAGCTGATTGTTGCAAGTAACTCAGAATAATGCTTATATTATTCAAAAATGTATATGCAAATAACTATTATCTATATTAATATAATATTGTAGCCGAAAACATTGATTTTAATAAAATATGTCAATTATTTGCAAGTCATTTTACTATCGTAGTTGAAATTGTTGGATAAAATCAATCCTTTTGATTAATTTTACAGGAATAGTTAAAATGCAAAACATAAAATTAATTAATGTAATTTAACAACAAAAAATCTTTTGACTTCAACGTTTTAATATTAATAAGCTCTTAATAAGTTATACTGTTCCCCATAAAATATGCAATCTGAATCTTACATTTCCATAAAAAGTACTTGCAGATACATCTCGATCAAAAAAAAGCTTTAGTCTATTTCTGAGATTATCCTTATATTGTACAATTTCTAATACTTTTTCTCTATCACCCTGTTCCATATATTTACCAAAACTTCTTTCAAAATTTAAAGCATTTATGTATCTTGGTTGTAAATCCTTCTGAAACAATCTAAAAAAGCGTTCTTTATACAATTCTGCTCTATTTTTTTTCAAATATGCACCAACCACATTATTTTGATGTTGCCTATAAGCAATATGTGGCTTTTCATCGTAAATTGTATTCCCCAGCAATTTGCACAACATATATAGCCACGTATCATGCATAGTACAGTACTCTGGTATATTATTTCTAACCATTTGCATTGCACATCTATTAAACACAGCTGTACAACCCGTACATAAATTCTCCGTTAATGCGGAATATTTATTTTTACTATACAAAGGCTTCTCGTGTGAAACTCTATAAAACTTTAAATCCTGATCTACGATCCGCAAATTTGAATAATATAAGTTAGGCGTGAGATTACTTAATTTGCTTAACATTTCAACCGCACAATATAATTTATCACTATCCCATACATCATCCTGGTCACAAAAAGCATAATACTCTGAGTCTGTAGAAGCATTACAAATTAAATCAAGGAAAGAACGCGCTGGGCCTAAATTTTCATTTTGATAGTATTTAAAATTAGAATATTTTTTTTCATATTCATTCAAAATGCTAATAGTACTATCGTTTGACCCATCATCCCTTGCTAAAATATCAACATCAATCATTTGTTGATTTAAAACACTATCTATTTGTTCTCTAAGGTATTTTTCGCCATTAAATGTAGATAATAAAACTGTTACTTTAAACATTTCTTTTTCCTATTCCTTTACTATCTTTTACAATTGTTTGACTATAAAACTAGTTCATTTTTCATAAAAAGACTGGTTCAAATTCAAATATACATAATCATGGTGTGTAATTTGTTTTTCTTTTGGAGGTAGTTCTCTCCAATTTCCATATAATTTTGTCAAATATACATCATAATTTTCTACCCCAAATATTTGAATATTTTCAAACTGATACAAACGTGGCATTCCCATAACTCTTTTCTCAACAATTTCCCGTTCTCCCCAATTCCCCAGCATGTTTGCCACATATTTGCAATCATCAAACTTATATTTCTTACATAATTTATCAATCTGCGATAATAACCTATTATTATTTGGCCCAGGAATAAATCTGCACAATAGAACCGCTGCATTTTTATACCATGCTCTATTTCGGTTAAAAGCACACGTTTTTGCCATCAACAACTGATATCTCCAATACACCGGCTTATGTAATTTTAACGCTTCTTTTTTTTCATTCCCGGCACCATCTAAAGGAAACAAATCTATAAATATACCACGCTTGATATTATATCTACTATGTTCAATTAAAGTTGTAGTTGTATCATATATTTTGGCATATCCATAAAAAAAATCTGTACTGTCTTTTTCATTGCATTCTACTTCATAATTATTAATTTTTTTCCCCTTACATAATTTGAGGAATTTATCATAATCTTTTCGTGGCATACCAACATCTATATCATCATCCCAAGGGATAAATCCTTTATGTCTCACAGCCCCTAACATTGTCCCACCTAATGCGTAATACCTTAACCCATTATTTACACAAAACTCATGAAACCACGCAAACATAGGAATCAGTTTTTTTTGTATGCTATTTACTAATATCTCATTTTCTTTCATTTCTTTTCCCATCACTTTTTAATCCCAAATTATTTTTTATTATTGTTGTACTAATCTCAGGAGTTCTTGCTAAATAAACAACTTCTACTCCCTGGTATATTGTAATTGACCCATCTAACTGGTCGTCTACAATATACTTCTCCTT
>ERZ507026.736-NODE-736-length-12755-cov-6.629764_pt1 | contig 12755 bp, 9 predicted proteins | sample MGYA00512876_ERZ507026 | MGnify/ENA metagenome assembly ERZ507026 | reverse complement strand
ACGTGTCGGAGGCCATCACCGTGTCCTGCAACTACTTCTTCTATGAGGTGGGCCGTCTGACGGGCATTAAGACGCTGGACGACTATGCCACCCAGTTCGGTCTGGGGCAGTACACCGGCATCGAGATCGGCGGCCCCAACAGCGCCGAGGCCAAGGGCGCTCTGGCCTCCCCGGAGTACGCCGAGGCCAACGATCTGGAGTGGTCCGACGGTCAGACCCTGACCGCCGCCATCGGCCAGAGCTATAACCTGTTTACGCCGTTGCAGCTGGCCAACTACATCGCCACGCTGGTAGGCAACGGTGAGCACTATGCGGCCCACCTGCTGAAAAACGTCAAGACCTATAACAACTCCGCCGTGGTCTATGCCTACGACAAGGACCCCGTCAACGTGGTGGAGATGCAGGACAGCACGGTGGAGGCCATCAAGACCGGTATGCACGATCTGACCACCGGGAGCCTGTCCACCTACTTTTCCAAGTGTGTGGTGTCCGCCGGTGCCAAGACCGGCACGGCGGAGACCGGTGTCACCAATGCCAACAACGGTACCTTTGTGTGCTTCGCCCCCTACGACGATCCCCAGATCGCCGTGGCGGTGGTCATCGAGAAGGGCGGCGCCGGTGCGGCTCTGGCGGAGACGGCGGTGGATATCCTCAACGCCTACTTCAGTCGGGAGGAGATCGGCACCGCCATTATCGGCGAAAATACTCTGTTGAACTGAGAGGTTCCTGTCCATGTCTATTTGGTTCGATTCCCGTGATCTTCGATATAAGGATCCCTTCGGCGCCGTGTCCTGCGGCGCCGAGGTGCGTTTTGCTCTGGGGGCCGATGAGCCGCTGGAGGAGTGTTGCCTGCTGGTGCGGCAGGAATTTGCCGGTCAGGAGCGAGAACTTCCCCTCTCCCCCTCCGGCGACGGCTGGAGCGGCGTGCTGACGGCACCGGCGGAGCCGGAGCTGATCTGGTACGCCTTCCGGGTGCGGCGGCCCGACGGCTCCCTCCTATGGCTGGGACGCAATGGCTGCGGCGGTGAGGCGGACCGTCAGCGATGGCAGCTGACGGTGTATGAGCCCACCCATACCCCCGACTGGTTCGGCCGGGGGGTGACGTATCAGATCTTTCCCGACCGGTTCTGCCGGTTGGCGGTGCCGGACGGCCACGGCATGGTGGGGCAGCGACTGGTGCATCAGCGTTGGGACGACACCCCACAATGGCGGCCCGATAAAGCGGGCGAAATTCGCAACAACGACTACTTCGGCGGAAGCCTGCTGGGAATTATTTCCAAGCTGGACTATTTGCAGAGTCTCTCCGTCTCCACGCTGTATCTGTGTCCCATTTTCGAGGCGGACAGCAATCACCGCTACAACACCGCCGATTACCGCCGCATCGACCCCATGCTGGGGACGGAGGAGGACTTCCGCCAGCTGTGCCGGGAGGCCCACCGGCGGGGCATCCGGGTGCTGCTGGACGGCGTATTCAACCACACCGGCAGCAACAGCCGCTACTTCAACGCCGAAGGCTTCTACCCGGAGCTGGGGGCGGCCCAGAGTCAGGATTCTCTCTATTTCGACTGGTACAGCTTCCATCCGTGGCCTACGGACTACGATGCGTGGTGGGGCGTAAGGACTCTGCCGGCGGTGAACGAGGAGGCGCCCACCTATCGGGACTTCATCGTGCGGAGTCAGGACTCCGTGGTGCGGCACTGGCTGCGGCAAGGGGCCGACGGCTGGCGACTGGATGTGGCGGACGAGCTGCCCGATGACTTCATCGCTGAAATTCGACAGGCCATGGAGGCAGAGAAGCCGGACAGCTTCCTGCTGGGTGAGGTGTGGGAGGACGGCAGCAACAAGATCGCCTACTCCCATCGGCGGAGGTATCTGCTGGGCCGGGAGACCCACGGACTCATGAATTATCCCTTCCGCACGGCTGCGCTGGCGTGGCTGCGGGGGGGCGATGCGTCGGACTTCCGCCGGGACATGGAGGAGATCCGGGAGAACTATCCGCCTGCGGCCTTTCACAGCGGTCTGAACATCTTGGGTACCCATGACACGCCCCGGCTGCTGACCATGCTGGGAGCGGCCCGGACACCGGAGAGCAAGGACGACCGGGCGACGTACCGTCTCAGCCCGGAGGAGCTGGACATGGGGCTGGCCCGGCTGCGGCTGGGTGCGCTGCTGCTGTACAGCTTCCCCGGCTCCCCCACGGTGTTCTACGGCGATGAGGCCGGGATGCAGGGCTTTGAGGATCCCCTGAACCGTGGCACCTACCCGTGGGGACAGGAGGACCCGGCGCTGCTGGCATACTTCCGTCAGCTGGGCGCTCTGCGGAAGCAACGGGTATCCCTGCAGTGCGGGGACATCGGCTATCTCTACGCCGTAGGCGGTGGGCTGGTGCTGCGGCGGCAGTCCGAGGACGAGGTGACGGTGGCGGCCATGAACGCCGGGATGCAGCCGCTGGAGCTGTCCATTCCCTGGTCGGGAGCGCTGGCCAAGGACGCCCTGACAGGGCAGCAATTCTATGCTCGGAACGGGATGCTACGGCTGACCCTCCCTCCCGTGGGCGGCGTTCTGCTGGTGTAATTGTTTCACGTGAAACAATTACCGGAGACAAGTGCATTAGAAAAAAGAGGTGTTTCACGTGAAACATCTCTTTTTTTGCAAAGTATGCTCCTTGCCTATTGAAAAAAATTGTGACAGTTGATATAATATTCTCATATTAGAGAACTCTAAGAGTGACGGGGGATGCGTATGGCGAAAATCGTTGCGATCGTGAATCAGAAGGGCGGCGTGGGCAAGACCACCTCCTGCGTGAATCTGGCGGCTGCCCTGAAGGCCGCCGGGCAGCGCATCCTGCTGTGCGACTTTGACCCGCAGGCCAACGCCACCTCCGGTATGGGCGTGGACAAGACCGTATCCAACGGCATCTATGACGTGCTCATCAACAGCGTGGAGACGGAAAAGGCCATCGTCCGCACCTCCTATGGTGACGTGCTGCCCAGCAGCAAGGCACTGGCCGGAGCCAGTGTGGAGATGATCGACCTGCCGGAGCGGCAGTTTCGGCTGCGGATGGCGCTGGAGCAGGTGCGGGACAACTACGACTATGTGTTCATCGACTGCCCCCCGTCGCTGGAACTACTGACCTTGAACGCTCTGTGTGCGGCGGATTCCCTGCTGGTACCTTTGCAGGGGGAATACTATGCGCTGGAGGGGCTTTCCGACCTGATGAACACCGTGCGGCTGGTGCGGCGGAGCCTGAACCCCAAGCTGGAGATCGAGGGTGTGCTGCTGACCATGTTCGACGGGCGCACCAATCTGGCCATTCAGGTGGCCCAAGAGGTGAAGCGCTTCTTCCCCGGCAAGGTCTACGCCACGGTGATTCCCCGGAATGTGCGGCTTTCGGAGGCACCCAGCCACGGAAAGCCCATCACCTCCTATGACCGCAGCTGCCGTGGGGCTGAGGCCTATGTGCAGCTGGCGCAGGAGTTTTTGAAGAGAAACAACGGATGAAAGGAGCGATCCCATGGCGAATCCATCCAAGGGCTTAGGTCGGGGGCTGGCCGCCCTGCTGGGGGACGACGTGATGACCCCCGAAGAGGAGAAAACCAGCCTGTACCTGCCCATTTCCCAAGTAGAGAGCTGCGCTTCCCAGCCACGGAAGCAATTTGACCCGGACGCTCTGGCCGATCTGGCGGACTCCATCCGGGAGCATGGCATCATTCAGCCTCTGACGGTGCGAAAGCTGCAATCGGGGTACTATCAAATCATCGCCGGCGAACGGCGCTGGCGGGCCGCCCGGATGGCGGGTCTGTCGGAGGTGCCGGCCATCGTCATCGAGGCCGACGACCGCAAGGCCATGGAGCTGGCCATGATCGAGAACCTCCAGCGGGAGGATCTGAACCCCATGGAGGAGGCCGAGGGCTACCAGACGCTGATGCAGCAGTACAACATGACCCAGGAGGAGACGGCCCAGCGGGTGGGCAAGTCCCGGTCCGCCGTAGCCAACGCTATGCGCCTGCTGAAGCTGTGTCCTCCCGTGCGAGCCATGGTGGAGGACGGGCGGCTCTCCAGCGGACACGCCAGAGCTATTCTCCCCCTCTCCCCTGCCATGCAGGAGTCGGCGGCCAACGCCATCATCAAGGACGAGCTGTCGGTGCGGCAGACAGAGCAGCTGGTGAAGAAGCTGACGGCTCCCCCCAAGCCGGAGCAGCCGGAACCGGATGGGCTCTCCGTCGATTATGCCAAGGAGGCCGCCAAGGAACTGGGTAGCCGTCTGGGCCGGGGCTGCCGCATTGTCACGGGCCGAAAAAAGGGCCGCATCGAACTGGAATACTACGGGGTGGAGGATCTGAATCAGCTGCTGGACGCCCTCCACGCCCTGAAAACCAAATAAATGTTTCACGTGAAACACAGAAAGAGGTCAGACTATGCTTGATATCAAATTTATCCGGGAGAACCCAGATGCCGTAAAGGAGAACATCCGCAAGAAGTTCCAGAATGCCAAGCTGCCGCTGGTGGACGAGGTCATTGCGTTGGATGCCGAGAAGCGAGCCGCCGAGAACGAGGGCAATGATCTGCGGGCCCAGCGCAACAAGCTCTCCAAGCAGGTGGGGATGCTGATGGGACAGGCGAAGAAGGATCCCTCCAAGCTGGAGGAGGCCGAGGCGGTGAAGGCGCAAGTGAAGGCCGACGCCGACCGTCTGGCTCAGCTGGAGGAGATGGAGGAGAAGCTGAGCCAGCAGATCCACCACATCCTGCTGGTGATCCCTCAGATGATCGACCCCTCTGTGCCGATCGGCAAGGACGACAGCTGCAACGTGGAGGTAGAACGCTTCGGCGAGGCCACGGTGCCAGCCTTCGATATCCCCTACCACACGGACATCATGGAGCGATTCGACGGCATCGATCTGGACGCTGCGGGCCGGGTGTCCGGCAACGGCTTTTACTATCTCATGGGCGACATTGCCCGACTCCACGAGGCCGTGCTGGCCTATGGCCGGGACTTCATGATCAACAAGGGCTTCACCTACTGCATCCCCCCCTTCATGATCCACGGCAGCGTGGTGGAGGGCGTCATGAGCCAGACGGACATGGACGCCATGATGTATAAGATCGAGGGCGAGGACCTGTACCTCATCGGTACCAGCGAGCACTCCATGATCGGCAAGTTCATCGACCAGATCGTCCCGGTGGAGAGCCTGCCCCAGACGCTGACCTCCTACTCCCCCTGCTTCCGCAAGGAGAAGGGCGCCCACGGCATCGAGGAGCGGGGCATCTACCGCATCCACCAGTTTGAAAAACAGGAGATGATCGTGGTCTGCAAGCCGGAGGACTCCAAGGCATGGTACGAGAAGCTGTGGCGTTACAGCGTGGAGCTGTTCCGCTCTCTGGATATCCCCGTGCGGCAGCTGGAGTGCTGCTCCGGCGATCTGGCGGACCTGAAGTGCAAGTCCTGCGACATCGAGGCCTGGTCTCCCCGGCAGCAGAAGTACTTCGAGGTGTGCTCCTGCTCCAATCTGGGGGATGCACAGGCCCGTCGCCTGAAGATCCGCTACAAGGACGAGAACGGCCGGATGCAGCTGTGCCACACCCTGAACAACACCTGCGTGGCTCCTCCCCGGATGCTCATCGCCTTCCTGGAAAACAACCTCCAGCCCGACGGCACCGTGCTGATCCCCAAGGTACTCCAGCCCTACATGGGCGGCTGCGAGAAGCTGGTTCCCAAACGCTGATTATGTAAACTCTCGGAGGATACCCATGAAGAAATTTCTGAGCGAGTTCAAGGAGTTCGCCCTGCGGGGCAACGTGCTGGACATGGCCATCGGCGTGGTCATCGGCGGCGCCTTCGGTAAGATCACCACCTCTCTGGTCAACGACGTCATCATGCCTCTGGTGGGGATGCTCATCGGCGGCATCGATCTGGGCCAGCTGGATATCGTACTGAAGCCCGCCGTTATGAATGGCGACGAGGTGGTCACGGCAGCCGTGACGCTGGGCATCGGCACCTTCCTCACCACCATCATCGACTTCATTCTGGTGGCGCTGGTGATCTTTCTTATGATCAAGGCCATCAACCGCTTCCACAAGAAGAAGGAAGAGGCCCCCGCCCCGGAGGAGCCCAAGGGTCCCACCAGCGAGGAGCTGTTGACGGAGATCCGTGACCTGCTGAAGGAGAAGAACCAGTGACCCCGGAGCAGCTGCTGCGGGAGGGGCTGGCGGTCTACGGGCTGCCGGCGGATGCAGCGGCCATCGAGGGACTGGAGGAGTTCTCCCGGCGGCTGCTGGAGAGGAATCAGGTGATGAACCTGACGGCCATCACCGATCCCTGCGACGTGGCGGCGCTGCACCTGCTGGATTGTGCGTACCTACTGACTGCTGCGGACTTCCGGGGGAAATCCGTGGTGGATGTGGGGACCGGTGCCGGATTTCCGGGGATGCCCCTGCGGATCCTGGAGCCGAACTTCGACCTGACGCTGCTGGACAGTCTGGGCAAGCGGGTGGATTTCCTCCGGGAGACCGCCGACGCCATGGGCCTGCGGCGGGTGCGCTGCGTCCACGCACGGGCGGAGGAGTTCGCCCGGAAGCACCGGGAGCAGTTCGACATCGCCACGTCACGGGCGGTGGCTCAGCTGAATGTACTGTGCGAGCTGACGCTGCCGCTGGTGAAGGTGGGCGGCGTGTTTCTGGCCATGAAATCCGTGGAGAGCGACCCGGAGCTGCAGGAGGCCCGCAGCGCCATCGCCCAGCTGGGCGGCGCTGTGGAGGACGTGACGGACTACACCATTCCGGGAACGGAGGTGACCCACCGGGTCGTCCGCATCCGGAAGGAGCGTCCCACGCCGGCGGGCTTCCCCCGTGCCTTCGCCCGCATCAAGAAAGCACCCCTGCGATAAAGTCGGGACATAAACGTCCCTAAGGCTTGGATTTGAGAAAATTTTTCTGAAAATTTTCATTTTTTCCTTTTCAAATGACGCAAGGAGGTATAAAATTGGGTAAAATCATAGCAGTCGTCTCCGGCAAGGGCGGCACAGGCAAGACCTCCTTTACAGCCAATGTGGGGCTGGCGCTGGCGGCGCTGGGGTGCCATACCCTGTGTCTGGACTGCGACATCACCCTGCGGAATCTGGATCTGGCGCTGGGGCTCAGCGACCGGGCTCTGATGGACTTCAGCGACGTCATCGCCGGGCGATGTACGCTGGAGGATGCCGTGGTGCAGCACCCCAAGTATCCCAAGCTGCACCTGCTGACAGCCCCCCTGTCGGCCCGACCCGTGCCCATTGCACCGGAGCAGATGAAAGCGCTGCTGGACCGCATCCGGCAGACCTACGACTACTGCCTGATCGACGCCCCGGCGGGGCTGGGGATGGGTTTCCATCTGTCCAGCGACTACGCCGACCGGGCGGTGGTGGTCACCAACACCGACGCCTCCTCCCTGCGGGACGCCCAGCGCACCGTCATGGAGCTGGACCGTCTGGGACGGGGCAACCTTCATCTGGTGGTGGGCCGGGTGGAGAAGAAGCTGCTGCGAAGCCTTCACACCACCATCGACGACGCCATGGACGCAGCGGGTCTGCCGCTGCTGGGCGTGGTACCGGAGGACCGGAACGTCCCCTATGCCCTGAACACCGGCATCCCCTTGCGGGAGTGCAGCAACTACGCCGCAAGGGCTTACGAGAATATTGCACGGCGCATTATGGGGCAGCGTATCCCCCTGATGCGTATCTGAATCCATAGAAGAGAGGAGCGAATAACATGAATATCGCCTTGATCGCCCATGATAACAAAAAGGAGCTGATGGCTCAGTTCTGCACCGCCTACTGCGGGATTCTGGCTCAGCATACCCTGTGCGCCACCGCCACCACCGGCCAGATCATCTCCGACGCCACGGGGCTGACCATCCACCGGTTCCTGTCCTTCTCCCACGGCGGCGGCCAGCAGATCGCTGCCCGCATCGCCTACAACGAGATCGATCTGGTGCTGTGCTTCGACGATCCCCGCAACAAGACCCCCAACGAGGACATCGCCAACATCTATCGCCTGTGCGACCAGAACAACATCCCCTATGCCAGCAATCTGGCCTCGGCGGAGATGCTGGTGCTGGGTCTGGCCCGCGGCGATCTGGATTGGCGCAACATCGTCAATCCCAAAACCAAGCCCTTTACCGCTTGACATTTCCCTGCATATCCCCTACAATAGACTGCGTTCAAACCGCTATGACGGAGCATGAGTAGCCTGTCCCTGCCGGTGAAGAGAGGTGCGCCACGGCTGCAAGCGCACTGCGGCACACAGTGTGAAGGACGGCTTCACCAGCGGAGATGGAGACATCTGCGGCCGCTCCCCGCAACAGGAGCCTGAAAGGGCCTTACGGCCGAAATTGGGTGGCACCACGAAGCAATGCGCTCTCGTCCCAATCACGGGACGGGAGCGTTTTTTCGCATCTCCCCTCCCCTGCCGCCGGTGCGGCACGTTTTCCACAAATTCCCACATTTTTCCACAAAGGAGCATGACTATGGCAAAGATCACCCCCCGGACGCTGTCCGGCTTTATGGAGCTGCTGCCCGCCCCGCAGCAGCAGCTGGAGCGGATGATGGACATCCTCCGCAAGACCTACGCTCTCTACGGCTTCACGCCGCTGGATACCCCCGTCATCGAGGCCAGCGAGGTGCTGCTGGCCAAGGGCGGCGGCGAGACGGAGAAGCAGATCTACCGCTTCCAGAAGGGCGACGCCGATCTGGCCCTGCGGTTTGACCTGACGGTGCCGCTGGCCAAGTATGTGGCCCTCCACGGCGGCGACCTGTCCTTCCCCTTCCGCCGGTATCAGATCGGCAAGGTGTACCGGGGGGAGCGGGCCCAGCGGGGCCGGTTCCGGGAGTTCTATCAGGCGGACATCGACATCATCGGCGACGGCAAGCTGGATATCGCCAACGAGGCGGAGATCCCCTCCATCATCTACCAGACCTTCACCCGGCTGGGGCTGAAGCGGTTCCAGATCCGGGTCAACAACCGGAAGATCCTCAACGGCTTTTATGCCATGCTGGGGCTGACGGAGCAGTCCGGCGACATCATGCGCACCGTGGACAAGCTGGATAAGATCGGCCCCGACAAGGTCCGGGGGCTCCTCACCGGGGAGCTGGGCCTTACGGAGGCGGCCGCCGGGGATATCCTGCGCTTCATCGCCATCACCGGCTCCAATCAGGAGGTGCTGACGGCGCTGGAGGGCTATCGGGGCCGCAATGAGGTGTTCGACGCCGGCCTTACCGAGCTGGAGACGGTGGTGAAGTATCTGGCGGCCTTCGGCGTACCGGAGGAGAACTTCGCCGTGGACCTGACCATCGCCCGTGGACTGGACTACTACACCGGCACGGTGTACGAAACTACCCTGCTGGATCATCCGGAGATCGGCTCCGTCTGCTCCGGTGGACGGTACGACAATCTGGCGGAGTACTACACCGACCGGCAGCTGCCCGGCGTGGGCATCTCCATCGGCCTGACGAGACTGTTCTACGTGCTGGGCGAGCAAGGGATGCTGAACCCCCAGCTGCCCACGGCCCCGGCAGATGTGCTGATCCTGCCCATGACGGCGGAGCTGACCCCCGCCATCCAGCTGTCCACCCGGCTGCGGGCAGCCGGAGTGCGGACCCAGCTCTACACCGAGCAGAAGAAGTTCAAGGCCAAGATGAACTATGCCGACAAGATCGGCGTCCCCTATGTGGTGTTTCTGGGAGACGACGAGGTCAGCGCCGGGGTGGTAGCCTGCAAGGATATGGTTTCCGGTGAGCAGACCACACTGCCCTTCGACGAGACCCTCCAGCGCATCCGGGAGGGACTGGCCCTCCGGGAGCAGGGCAGCGTCATCGTGGAATAAGGACAAAATCCGATAACAGAAAGCAATATTCCATAGAAATATTACGATACATTATCAAAAACAGGAGTGAAAGCTATGATGCAGATGCGTACCCATACCTGCGGGGAGCTGCGGCTGGCCGATGCCGGGAAGTCCGTGAAGATCGTAGGTTGGATGGAAAATGTCCGGGAGGTGGGCAGTAACTTCGCCTTTGTGGTGCTGCGGGATTTCTACGGCACCACGCAGGTGGTCATCGAGTCCGAGGAGATGATGGCCATCATCCGGGACCTGAACAAGGAGTCCACCATCAGCGTGGAGGGCGTCGTCCGGGAGCGGGCCAGCAAAAACCCCAAGCTGCCCACCGGCGACATTGAGGTGGTCCCCAGCAAAATCGAGGTGCTGGGCCGCTGCCGCTACAACAGCCTGCCCTTTGAGATCAACCGCAGCCGGGAGGCCGACGAGACCCAGCGCCTGAAGTACCGGTATCTGGACCTGCGGAACCCCGCCGTGAAGAACAACATCGTCCTGCGCTGCCAGGTGGTGGCCGCTCTGCGGGCTGCCATGACGGAGCACGGCTTCCTGGAGATCACCACTCCCATCCTCACCGCCTCCTCCCCGGAGGGCGCACGGGACTATCTGGTGCCTGCCCGGAAGCATCCCGGCAAGTTCTATGCCCTGCCACAGGCCCCCCAGCAGTTCAAGCAGCTGCTGATGACCTCCGGCTTCGACCGCTACTTCCAGATCGCCCCCTGCTTCCGGGACGAGGACGCCCGTGGCGACCGCTCTCCCGGCGAGTTCTACCAGCTGGATATGGAGATGGCCTTCGCCACGCAGGAGGACGTGTTCGCCGTGCTGGAGGACGTGCTGCCTCCCATCTTCGCCAAGTTCGGCACCTATGACGTCGCCTCTGCCGCTCCCTTCCGCCGCATCCCCTACAACACGGCGCTGGAGACCTACGGCTCCGACAAGCCGGATCTGCGCATCGACCTGACCTGCAAGAATGTCAGCAGGCTCTTTGAAAACAGCGAGTTCGAGCCTCTGCGGGGCCAGACCGTGAAGATGGTGGATATCTCTGACTGCACCCTGACCCGCAAACAGGTGGAGAAGTTCCTGTCCGACTGCGAGGTGCAGTCCGGCAGCAAGGCCTACTGGTTCAAGGTGGACGAAAAGGGTGAGCTGGCCGGCGGCATCGCCAAGTTCGTCACCGACCTGCGGCCCCAGCTGGAGCAGATGCTGACGCTGGCACCCAATACGCTGGTGGTGGTGGCCGCCGGTGCATCGGCCACCAAATCCGCAGGTGTGCTCATCAAGACCTTCGGCGCCGCCTGCGCCGGTCATATGGATCAGGAGCGCTACGAGTTCTGCTGGATCGTGGACTTCCCCATGTACGAGATCGGCGACGAAAGCGGTGAGCTGGAGTTTTGCCACAACCCCTTCTCCATGCCCAGCGGCGGGCTGGAGGTGCTGCTGAAGGCCGAGCGGGGCGAGATCGATCCCCTGACCATCACCGCCGACCAGTACGATCTGGTGTGCAACGGCGTGGAGCTCAGCAGCGGCGCCGTCCGGAACCACGATCCGGAGATCATGGTGAAGGCTTTCGAGCTGGTGCGTCTGGGCGAGGAGGACGTGAAGAAGAAGTTCCCCGCCATGTACAACGCCTTCTGCTACGGCGCACCTCCCCATGCCGGTATCGCTCCGGGCGTGGACCGCATGGTGATGCTGCTGGCGGGCGAGAGCTCCATCCGGGAGATCATCCCCTTCCCCATGAACAAGAACGCTCAGGACGTCATGATGGGCGCTCCCTCCACCGTGGAGCAAAAGCAGCTGGATGAGCTGCATATTGCTATTACGGCGCAGGAGGAGGAATAATTACTGAAACAAGTGCCTGCTGCTTATGGCAGCAGGCACTTGTTTTATAGGTCATTTTCTTTTGCCTCCAGCGGCATACTTTTTGCCAACAGCTTTTTCTGCCTCCGGCGGCCTACTTTTCCCAGCAGCTGGAAAAGTAGGCAAAAGAGCCGTTTGAAACCGATGGTTTCAAAACTTCCTTTACCTTCAAGAGTTGCGTTCGTTATGGGCCGTCAAGAGAATTGACTCAGCAACAGACCCGCTGCCGCTCCCGCTCTGGTGAAGGAAATGTTGCGTCTATCGCTGGGGAGTACGGATTGCCACGGTAGAACAGCAATCCCCTTCAAACTCCCAATGCAGCGGCAGCGTGAGTAGAAGTACGTCAATTCCCTGTTTCGGCGGGAGTTAGGATGCAGCTCTTGCACACAAAAGGAAATCCAAAAACCATTGGTTTTTGGCGGCGTTTTTTGCATACTTTTTGTCGCTGTTGACAAAAAGTATGCCGCCGGAGGCATAAAAAGAAAAAGCTGCTGGGAAAAGTGGGCCGCCGGAGGCGCCCAAACCCTGAAAAATTTTCCCTTGACGGACGGGGGAAAACATGATACCCTTGAAGTGTTACAGGCGATGATGGGCGTGGCGGCCCGGAGCTGCGGGAGGAAATGCCCGCCGGAAGCCCCGTTAGCGGCACGAGAGTGTGGAGCGATCCAAATTCAGGTGGAACCACGGACTTTTCAGTTCGCCCTGAGCTGCGTCGGCAGTTCAGGGCGTTTTTTATTTTAACTGAGCTGGAAATCCATCATACAAAGGAGAATCGTCATGAAAAACACGGAAAAAACCATGGACAAGATCGTGGCCCTGTGCAAAAATCGGGGCTTCGTCTTTGCCGGCTCCGAAATTTACGGGGGCCTGGCCAACACCTGGGACTATGGTCCTCTGGGCGTGGAGCTGAAGAATAACATCAAAAAGGCGTGGTGGAAGAAGTTCGTTCAGGAGAACCCCTACAACGTGGGGCAGGACGCCGCCATCCTCATGAACCCCCAGACCTGGGTGGCCAGCGGCCATCTGTCCGGCT
>ERZ507026.718-NODE-718-length-12988-cov-3.250831_pt1 | contig 12988 bp, 8 predicted proteins | sample MGYA00512876_ERZ507026 | MGnify/ENA metagenome assembly ERZ507026 | reverse complement strand
TACCCCAACTCCCCATTCGGCCACCTCTCATACCCGGGAATCTGTCTCGCCCCTCTCCGCAAATATGCTTTCACTTTCTCTCCATACAGATACGGATCATTTCCTTTCACAATCCCCCACTCCATCAAAAGTGCCGCGCTTCCTGTAACGAATGGCGTTGCAAATGAAGTTCCTGTGAACTCTGCATATCCTCCGCCTGCTACCGGAGCCATTACCCTCACACCCGGAGCTGCCAGATCAGGTTTGTTCGCATTTTCCCCCTCATATATCTGTGTCGGTCCTCGTCCGGAGAAGTCTGCATAAGAAAAAGTCAATGCATTATACGCTGCCACAGTAATAACAAGAGATGCAGTAGAAGGTATCGTAAGTGTTGTGGAACTGTCTGGCTTTAAAAATGCAGTACCGATATTAAGTGCATTCTGTACCGGAAGCCACATTTGCCACAACTTATCCACAACCTGTCCTGGCATCATCTGTATTTTCCACACTCCGGCTGTGACAAATTCATTTCGTGGTAGAAAACTAATATAAATTTCCTGACGAATACTATATGGTTTTGGCTCTCCATAGTAAACCAGGAGTTCTGTTTCACCAATCTGTATTCTTTGTGTTCCTTCTTTTTCTTCCAGTCTGCCAGAATGATTTCCGGATGGATCGACAATTGTAATTGCGACTTCATCGACATAGGATTTCCAAATTTGCAGACTGAATGACTTCTCCCTCTGCTGTACTGCAAGTTGAACTTCTGTCATCATTCCTTTTCTATATTCACCTGCCGCATGTCCCGCAGTCGTTCCTTCATTTCCACTTCCTACACAAATCACATTCTTCCAACGTTCCGATACTGTATTCAAATATCTTTCCAAAAGACTTGTTCCATCATGGGAACCATATGTATTCCCAAAACTGATATTGATTGCCACCGGCTTTTTTAACTCTTCCGCTTTTCGTACGATATAATCCACACCTCGCATCAGCTGGGTAGTTCTTGGGAATCCTGTTTCCCCTGCTCCCCCCATCTTTACAATCAGCAGTCCTGCTTCGGGTGCAACTCCCCGATATTTTCCATTCTTACTACCCCTTCCATTTCCAGCCGCAATCCCGACTACTGCTGTTCCATGTCCACTGGTATCACGACTTGGTACTATGCGATACCTTTCTTCCCTGACTTCCATGCGTAGTGCTTCATTTATCTGTTCTGAAGTGAACTCTGTTCCGATATGATATCCTTGCGGCGGTTTACCGTTTTGTAACGTCTGATCCCATAAAGCAAGAATTCTTGTCGTCCCATCTGCATTTCTAAAATCGGGATTTTCATAATCAATCCCACTGTCTACAATTCCGATCAATACGTCCTTTCCCAGCAGTGGAAATGACTGTTTTTTCTGCTGATTATCCTCTAAACCCTCTTGCCCAATCGAAGAAAAAAAAGGCGCAGCCTGTACTTCATCAATACAGGACACACGCCTTCCATTCTCTATTTGAAAATATAAACTTTTCGGTTTTTCTATAAATTCTACTTCTGGAAATGCTGCCAGTTCTTTTATCTGACTTTCTTTTATTTGGATAATGGCATATCCACCTGTCAGTTCCGTCACATAAACAGCTCGTGTTCTTACTCGCTCTAATGTCCCGGAATACTTCACGATCAATTCCCATTCTTTTTCTTCCAGATCATATCCGATATCCAGACTCTCGCTTTTCTGACGTTCTTCTTCTGTGATACTTAATGCAAGATTCAATTGATTTTCTATTTTCTGGCTCACGAAGGCTGCACCTTACTTCATCTCTTATTTCTATGTTTTATGAAGTAATTTAGCAGATTATTCCATTTTCATCTCTAAGACAACCACCTCACAGCTTTTCAGATTCAGCCTGTTCTTTGTATAATCTACTGTCTCGTTCTTCTGGTTCGACATTAATACTCTTTTCACATTCCCCTTCAATTCAATGCTTGCTGCATCTGTTCCGAAATTAGCCACAACAAGAATACTTGTCGCTGCGTCTGTTCTATAAAATGCCAGGATATCATCCATTTCTTCATATTCCGGAATGAATTCTCCATAAGTAAATACATTTTTAAATTCATCTGATTTGCGCAGTGCTACTAACTTTCGATAATAATTCAGAACAGAATCCGGATTGTTTTCCTGATCTTCGACATTGATCTCTTTGTAATCAGGATTTATCTTTAACCATGCCGTTCCTTTTGTAAACCCGGCATTCTCCCCGCTTGTCCATTGCATTGGTGTTCTCGCATTGTCACGGCTCATCCGATTACAAGCTTCCATTGCTTCCCGGTCAGATAATCCAGCTTCACGGGCAATCTGATACTGGTCTTTTGTACTGATATCATCGAATTCGTCAATGCTGTTCCACTTCGCATTTTTCATGCCTATTTCCTGTCCCTGATAAATGAAAGGAATTCCTCTTAGAAGAAGATTAACCGTACCAAGCATCTTCGTTCCTGCCGGTGTCTGGGCATAAGCCGGAAGAAATCTTGACACACCTCTCGGTTCGTCATGATTCTCTATAATATTTGCTTTAAATCCATACTTCTGTGTTTCCATCTGAGACTGGAAGATTGCTTTTCTCCATTTAGGAAATTCCATCTTCGGAGCATCATACCATCCATGTTCTCCATCACTGAGACAATGTGCACTAAAGTCAAATATTGTTGAGAAATGTCCGTTTTCTCCAATAAATTCCGGTAATTCATCCGCTTTCATATTGAAGACCTCTCCCACTGTAAATGCATCGTATTTTTGGAATGTATTTTTCTTTAAGTCTTCCAGAAGTTCTCCGACACCATCTACACTTTCAACCATTTTCCAGCAGCCGGCCATGCCATCTGCCCCATCCGGTTCAAAATCAGGAAATTTCAGATCTTTCTTGATATTAATGATCGCATCGATTCGAAAACCGGAAAGTCCCTTTTCCAGCCACCAGTTGATCATATCATAGAGTTTCTGTCTTAATTTCGGATTCTCCCAGTTCAGATCCGGCTGTTCCTTTGCGAACATATGAAAATAATATTTATCAGTTCCCGGCACCGGTTCCCAGCAGCTTCCGCCAAAATAAGAACGATAATTACTCGGTGGATTTCCATTCTTTCCTTCTCGGAAATAGAAGTAATCCGCATATTCTCCTTCCGGATCCGCTAATGCTTTCTGAAACCATTCATGTTTGTCAGAACAATGATTAATTACCAGATCCATGATAATATGCATGTCTCGCTTTTTCGCTTCCGCCAGCAATTCATCAAATTCTTCCATCGTTCCAAATTCTTCTGCGATTGCATAATAATCTGCAATGTCATAGCCCTGATCTACAAATGGTGATTTATAGATTGGTGATAACCATATAATATCAATTCCAAGCTTTTTTAAATAATCCAGTTTCGATATGATACCTCTCAAATCTCCGATTCCATCTCCATTTGTATCAAGAAAACTCTTCGGATATATCTGATATGCTACCTTGTCATGCCACCACTTTTTTTCCATATTATCAACCTCTTTCACATCATTTTATCTTCCACATAATATGGCGTCACGATCCCATAAGCTTTCGTATTGCCAGATCCCATCGCCTGTATTATACTGCTATTATATGATTATATTTGCATAAATTCTTGCATTATTTTTTCATTGTATAACACAATACTGCTATTTTAGGAGGGAACTCGTATGAACGTTCCACATTCACTCATATTAGAGCAAAAAGAAAATACAAAACATGGAGAAGTATTCTTTCCGATCCAAAAATATATTACAAAACTTAACTTAAATTCCCCGGTCATTATGACTCACTGGCACGAAGAAGCGGAACTCACTTTGATAACAAAAGGTTCCTGTATTTATCAAATTGATTTAGTTGACTATGAAGTAAATGAAGGTGATCTGTTATTCATTCCACCACTGCTTTTACATTCAATCCGCCTGAATGGAACTGATGATTTCTGCTCAGAAACCTATGTGTTTCATGTTAACTTTTTAGGGGGAAATGCAACAGATATATGCTCCACCCGTTATCTTACACCTATGATAAATCATGAATTGACCTTGCCTTATCATATTTCATCCACACACCCTGCACATCATTCTCTTCATGAATGCTTTATAAAAATGGCTTCACTCTATACGGAACAAACATTTGGATATGAAATTGCCCTAAAATCAGTCCTATTGCAGACACTGTTTCTCCTACTTCAATATAGCACCACGGAGTCTGCAACTATTTCTGCTTCTTCAGATAAGCTGAAAAATGTACTCGATTATATCGATCTCCACTATGCTGAGCCTCTCACAATTTCCGAACTCGCAGAGCTTTGCTATTTCAGTGAATATCATTTTATGCGTTTTTTCAAAAAGCATATGAACATGACCTGCATCCAATATATTAATAATGTCCGGCTCGAAAAAGCAGTGGAATTATTTGAACATGGAGAAACTTCCATCCTGGAAGTCTCACTCTCCGTTGGCTTTCATAATCTTTCTTATTTTCACAGAGCCTTTAAAGCCAAATATCACATGACACCATTATCTTTTATCAAAAGACTGAATTAATGTTTTGCTTTAAGAAAAGCAGCGGCCGAAACTTCCATTTTCAGCCGCTGCTCCCATAAATTCAATCTTCTATTTTTTCTTTCTTCGTCTCTTCTTGATTAACTTTCGAATCAATACTACCAACAGAATAATGATCAGAATAAGAACCAGAACGATACCAACGATCATCACTGAAAACTTATTCGGATTCTTCACGAGATCGATCACATTTCTGCTTTCATCTACAACTTTACGTCCATGTGTCGTCTCATAATACTCCGGCACATTTGAAATGCCGTTGCCATCTGTATCATCAAAAGACTTCATATATCTTGCGATCGCATCCCATGCTTTCAGCTCCTTATCGCCTTCCATGATTGCCTGATCTTCCAGATTCTCGATCGGATTACCATCCTTATCCTTCGGCTCGATCTTCAACAGACCATAAGACATTTCCATTACAGAGCCAAGCATCTGTCCGGTATAAAGATCCGTCACAACTCGGTATAACTGGTCATCCTGGATCTCGATTCGTTCTCCATCTTCTCTTGTCAGATAACAGTCTGTTACTTTATTCAAGATCATTCGATGCGGATTGAATGTGAAATTCAGCCCGCTGCAATATAATCTTGCAGTTGTCATAAAATCGGAAACCGAAGCGTCTACTTCTGCTGCCAGTTTCAATTCTTTACCAGTCAGATAAACATCAATCAGCGGATATCCTGCCAGTCCGTCTTTTCCTATTCCAAGTGAAAATGAATTATATACATCTTCTACAGTGATATTTCCTTTCGTATATGTGTCGCGCACACAGCCGCTTGGAACAACAGCTACATCCACCGGCGTTCCATTATAGTCTTCTGAATGCTCTACAGAATAGATATACGAATCAGACATAATATCTCCAAGATTCAGTTCTTCATGCTTCGTCTCCATTTCTCCGAGACTGTTGAATTCGACATCATTCTCGGCAAGAACTTCATCTCTTGTATATCCGAAATTCGTCAGGTAATTAGTATCTACTGTATCCATCAGCGCATCGATCCGCTCTTGTGTCGCCTGATCCGGCTCAATATCTTCAGATACCGGAATCAACTCGTAGGAAGTCATCTCCCAACGACCATCCTGTTTCTGTGTCATGGAAAGTGATCCAAGATTTCTTGCGTATTCTCCACAGGATACAATGTAGGTATTTCCGTGCTGAATAGGCTCTTTTAACTCGGTATGTGTATGTCCGCTGATGATCAGATCAAGATCCGGTACTTCCTTTGCAAGGATCTCATCTTCTGATTTTTTCTCGTCCTCCCAGGTTCCGCTGTGAGACACACAGGCAATCATATCTACCTTTTCATTCTTTTTGATCTCTTCTACCGTTTTCTTAACTGACTCGACCGGATCTTTAAATAATAATTCACAGGTCGGTGCACATTTCAGGGCATCTACTCCAAACACGCCCACTACGGCGATTTTTACATCACCTTTCTCAACAACCACATAATCCTTTACGCCATAGTTTTCAAATGCTGACTGAATCTGTTTCTGACCTTCACTCAATCCGTTCTTTTCCATGCTGTCCCAATCAACATTACACACGACAAGACTCGGTACCGTCTCGCCGGAATCCTTCGCCGCTGTCAGCATGTCTGCCAGTCCCTTGGAACGATAATCAAATTCATGATTTCCAAAGGTTGACACATCGCATCCGAGATATCCCAGCATCCGAAGTTCCGCTGCCTCCGTGTCATAAACTGTCTGGATCAACGTCCCCATTGAAAAATCACCGCCGTCCAGTATCAGTGTATCCGGATTCTCTTTCTTCTTCTCGTCAATCAGAGTCTTTAGCTTCGCAAATCCGCCGACTTCTTTCTGTTCTCCATCTACAATTGTTGAAAAGCTGTTTAAATGAGAGTGTGTGTCATGCGTAAACAAAACATCTAACTGTTTGCTTTTTTCTGCCGCTTCTACCGGAATATTCATTACAAATGGAAGGAGCATTGTAATGATCAGCAAGAATGCCAGAATCTTTTTTCCTCTTTTCATAAGTTCTTTTCTCCTCTCAAAACTCGTGGTCACTGGGCTGAAAGCCTAGAAACTACGGTATTTATTTCAGCGACTACATATAGTCGCTGTAGTTACTTATATTCTGTCAGTTCCTCATAATCAAGATCTTCAAAATTAATTGCAATAATCTGCTCTTCGTCCACGCCATGCTGTTTTAGATAATCCTGATAAATCTCCAATAGTATTGATTTTCCACATCGTCTCACCTATGATAATGTAAAAAGCAATAATATTCAATAGTTTTTGCATCGCAATGTAAAAACTATATGAATTTTATTGTTTTTTGCATTCTATTAACTTTTATAGATTCTATTATTAGTTCTAAAATTTTATAATTTTATTACTAGACTAAGGCAAATCGATTTTATTTTCTCTTAATTGCATTCCTTTTCATTCAGTGTTAGAATTTATATTATTGCTCTAAAATTTTTACTGCAAAAATAAACAGGGATAAGAGGATAAAGATACTATGTTTCAGATTTTTGTTGACTCGGCAGCCAATCTGCCGGCTGTAACTGCAAAACAATACGATATTCACGTGATTTCTTTCGTCAATCTTGTTGACGGCAAAGAGATTACCTGTTTTGACCCGGATCTTTCACCAGAGGAAGAACGTCAGAAAGGAACCGAATATTATCAGGCCATGAGCAGGGGCTGCGAAATCAAAACCGGACTGATCAGCACTGCTGCCTTTGAGGAAGCATTTCGAAGCGCACTCGAAGCAGACCAGGATGTGTTATATTTCTCACTGAGTAAAAATATCAGTGGTACTTACAATTCTGCAAGATTAGCTTCGGAAGAGCTGTTAGATGAATTTGGAGATAAACACAAGATTCATCTGGTCGACTCTCTCAATGCCTCACTTGCCCAGGGAATCCTTGCCATCTATGCAAGCGAGATGCGTGCCAAAGGAATGTCTGTGGATGAGGTCGCTGATACTCTGGAATATTATGTTGAAAAAATGAACGGAGTCTTCACTGTCGGGGATTTAAAATATCTTTCTCGCACCGGAAGAATCAAAGGAAGCGTTGCCACCATCGGAAATGTTCTTAAGATCAAACCAATCTTACGTGGAAACAAAGATGGCTATATCGTTTTTTACAAGAACTGTCGCGGACGTAAATCCGCACTGAACGAACTGGTCAATCTGGTCTGTGACAACATTGTAGAGCCAGAAAAGCAGATTCTCGGGATCGCACATGCAGATGCATATGAAGATTCGCTTTACATCATGGACAAGATCCAACAGAAAATCAAAGTGCGTGATTTTATAAATACTTCTTATGATTTCTGTACCGGAAGCCATGTCGGACCGGATACGATTGCACTTTTCTTTATTGGGAAGGACAGGGAACTTTCATAATATATAGATAATAAAAGAGGAACAAGCCCATTGGCAATACACATGCCACCTGCTGTTCCTCTTCATTTATAAATCTGCCCGTTTTTTCAAAAACTTCTGAAATGCCTCATTGCCTAAAATCCAATGTGCAAATCAAGAAAAACAGGAAGAAAATATCCCTGTGGGTGCTTGCATACCGGACACAATGCAGGTGCTTCTTTTCCTTCGTGGATGTGACCGCAATTTGTACAGATCCATTTTTTGGTTCCATCCGTATTTTCGCACATATAAAACGTGTTATTCTCCAGGCTGTCTGCAATCTTACGGAATCTTTGGCTATGTGCTGCTTCTATCTCTGCAATCTGCTGAAATGTTGCTGCTACCTCAAAGAATCCTTCCTGTTTCGCTACATCTGCAAATGCCGGATACACATCCTCCGCCTCTTCCTGCTCATTATGTTCTGACGCACGCAACAGCTGAACCAGAGTCTTCGTCTCATCTACCGGATAACTTCCATCAATAAAGATATTCGTTCCTGATGCTTCTTTTAACAATTCATAGTATCTTCCCGCATGTGCCCGCTCCTGATCTGCTGTGTATAGGAAAATGTCTGCAACTGCAGGTTTTCCTTCTTTCCGTGCCTGTTCCGCCGCAAATGTATAACGGTTCCGCGCCTGTCCCTCTCCTGCGAACGCACGCATCAGATTTTGTTTTGTCTTGCTTTCTGAAAATAAAACAGCCATGTCATATACTTCCTTTCTTCAAATCTTCTACTCTTTTCTAAAAGCTAAATTCATCCAAATCAGTATATGTCATGACTGGTTTATTAATTCACCTGTCCCAAATATTCATAGAATTTTTGTAACTGTTCTTATTTAGTTAAATCCGATAAGTCTTCTCGCAACCGTATACGCAAGTGAAGACACTCTTCTTCCTGATCTTCCCGGAAGATTCATCGTCTGTCCAAGAATTCCATAACGGATCTTCATATAAGTCCTATAGTCTTTTTTCTTCAGATAAGCCCACAGTTCTTTCTTCTTCTCGAAATTCTCTTTCTTCTTAGAGCGAATGCATAAAATAGAAGAAACTGTCATCATGATTGCCAGATAATTCACCATATATTTTCTCAGCTTCTTGCTTCCGATCAGACGCAGCTCATACATAGAAATCATTTTCTTCGTTACGAAAAGCTGCTGGTCGATTCTGTTGATCATCACCTTCTCATTGACTGACTGATCCTCACGTCCGATGAAATATCTGTAAAGATCTACATTCATGTAATAAAGTGTGCGCACATGCGGCAACGGATAATATACATAAATATTATCTACATAAAAAGTGTGTTTTGGCAGCTCCAGCTTACACATCTTCAAAAGCTCCGTCCGATAAATGACTGAATGCATCAAAATATATTGAGCAAGACGGAAATGTCCCATCTCTTTCCATGTGATAATTCGATCTTGCGGCATCACATTCCGGTAATGAATCACCTTCTTATGTTTTGCTCCTACTTTTTCATACACATAATTGGAGACAAGCATATCAATTAACGTCTGCTTTTCAACCAGTTCGTGTAATACACTTAAAATCTTTTCCAATGCCCCTTCATCTACCCAGTCATCGCTGTCCACTACTTTAAAATAAAGTCCGGTAGCATGCTTCAATCCTGTATTTACTGCATCTCCATGTCCTCCGTTTTCTTTATCGATTGCTTTTACAATCGTCGGATATTTTTCCTGATATCGTTCTGCGATTTCCTGAGTTCCATCTTTTGATCCGTCATTCACTACAATGATCTCAACATCCTCGCCCCCAACAAGAATAGAATTGATTGCCTTTTCCATATATGCTTCTGAATTATAACATGGAATTGCAAATGAAATATATTTCATTGTTTAACCTCCATTTTTAAATGCCGCCTACGGCGTCGCTTCCTTTTCTTTTACGTTTGACTATCTCATGAACCCGCGCTAACCGCGCTCTACCGCCTGTTACACAGGCTGTTCATTCGATAATGGCGTAAGAAAAGTAAATGCCGCCTACGGCGTCGCTTCCTTTTCTTTTACGCTCATTATATCATCTTTTCGACTTATTGTTGTAAATTTTCTTTTTTTCAGCTATAGTAATAACGAATCATTAATATATTATTGAGTTCTTAGAATATATTGACAACAGAAATCGACTATCTCAACTTAAACCAAAGGAGAAACTTTATGAAGAAGAATGCAATCGTCGGACAGTCCGGCGGACCAACCGCAGTTATTAATGCCAGCCTTTATGGGGTTGTTTACGAAGCACTGAACCGTGAGGATGTCATTGGAACAATTTATGGAATGATCAACGGAATCGAAGGTTTCCTGAATGAGAATATGATGGATATGAAACCTTTAGAAGTGAACGGTGAGCTTGAACTGATCAAGACAACACCGGGATCTTATCTTGGTTCCTGCCGCTACAAGCTTCCGGAAGACCTGACAGACGCTGTCTATCCGCAGCTCTTTGAGAAATTTGAGAAGTACAATATCGGTTACTTCTTCTACATCGGTGGAAATGATTCCATGGATACTGTAAGTAAGCTTTCCCGCTATGCTGAGACTGTAAACAGCGAGATCCGTTTCATTGGAATCCCTAAGACGATCGACAATGACCTTGTCCTGACAGATCATACACCGGGATTCGGAAGTGCTGCCAAATATGTAGCGTCCACTGTTCGTGAGATTGCGATCGACGCTTCTGTTTATGATAATAAAAAATCCGTTACAATCGTTGAGATCATGGGACGTCATGCCGGATGGCTGACTGCTGCAAGTGCTCTTGCAAGAAAATTTGAGGGAGATAATCCGGTGCTTATCTATCTTCCAGAAGTTGCATTTAATCAGGAAGAATTTCTCGAAAAAGTGAAAAAAGCTTTAGAGACAACCCCTAACCTTGTTGTATGTGTTTCCGAGGGAATCAATGATGGAAATGGTACTTTTATCTGTGAATTTGCAAGCGACGTGGGTGTTGATACCTTTGGCCATAAGATGCTTACAGGTTCCGGAAAATACCTGGAGAATCTCATAAAAGAAAAGCTTGGTGTAAAAGTGCGTTCCGTAGAGCTGAATGTGAGTCAGCGCTGCTCTTCTTCCTGCCTTTCTAAGACAGATTTAGATGAAGCGGATCACTCCGGTGCTTTTGCCGTAAATGCAGCATTGAATGGGGAGACAGGAAAGATGATCTCTTTTGTGAGGACGAACACTTCCCCTTATGAACTTTCTTTTTCTACTGCGGATGTCAATATCATCTGTAATCAGGAAAAAGCTGTTCCTCTCTCTTGGATCACCAAAGATGGTTCCGATGTAACTGATGAGTTTATTCGTTATGCAGTCCCATTAATTCAAGGCTCTGTAGATGTTCCAACCGAAAATGGACTTCCGCTCTTTGCATTCCGTAAATAGTAGAAAGATGTTTCGTTCATAATTTGTTCATTTATCTTTCAAAATTACTTTACTTATTTAACATTGTTTCTTCACTTTTCTAGAATATACTAACAGTATCAAAAGAAAAGAACTTAACAATTATCTAAAGTATTAACATACTATTTGAATAAACTTTTTCATAATACGTGCCGGGAATTGCGAAAGCAGTTACCCGGCATCCTCCCTGTTTTGGGAGGTTTTTTTATATCTGATTCCAATCACCGCAATTCCTGTTATAACAAGAATCCACATCAGTGCCTCATAACTGTTTTGTCTCTTCTCTGTTTTTCTCTCCTTTAATATTTCCTTTTTAGGTTGTATCAAATTTTGAAAAAATGACTTTTCTCCTTCTATCTCAAATGCGACTTTTTTCTCTGACTGATTTCCTGCCAGATCTCTGGCAAATACCAAGACTTCATAACTTCCACTTTTCTCAAATATATGCGAAAACTTTCTCTCATTCTCTCCTATTTGTTGTTTCTTTTCATTAATAAAGACCGCATCTAAAAAATCATGTTCCTCTCCCAGGACAATCTCCAGTTCCTTCTCCTCTTTTGAGCAATCGATTTGAATTTCCGGAGGTGTATGATCTATGAAAAATCCTACTTCCATACTCGATGTATTTCCCGCCAAATCTTCCGCAATCAATTCCAGTGAATGCTTTCCTTCCTGTGTATATTTCTTGTTTTGCTCACAAATTCTTCCATCCATGTTAATACGATAAGTATATGTGGTAAAATCCTCTACAATTTCAGAAATGTCATATTTCCATTCAAAAAATGGCACATATTTTCCCTCTAATTCTTCTATTTTATGTATCAGCGGATTCTCTTTATCCATAATAATCTGCATCTCTTTTTCACTTCTGTTACCCGCCTGATCAACGGCTTCCAGATAAACTTTATACTTTCCACTCTCCGTCAGATTCTCTTTCGCAAAATATTGTTCTCCGTCCTTTTCCCAACTTTCTATTCTTTTTTCTATCCTATTCCCATTGGCATCATTCCAGATAATCGTACCACCCACAGATACTATTCTTTGATTATCAATCGCTTTACATGTAAGGGTTTTATCATTGGCTGCTATACAATAATCTTCTGCTCCCTCTAAAATCAGCTGCGGATTCTCATTATCAAATAAAATCTTTTCCCGTTTCTTTGTGTAATTCCCCGCCCAATCGCTTACCTCTACCACAATTTCAGACAATTTATCAACAGAGATTGTTACATTCTCTGTCTCTTTTTCTCCACGCTCATACTCTCTATTTTGCACAACCTTATTATTTACTGAACAAATTACCTGTTTGATGCCTGATGCAACTCCATGTTCACTTATGTCAATCTGAATCAGACATGGTTTGCTATACCATTTTCCTAACCCTTCTGACGCTCTGATTAAAATTTCCGGTATTTCATCTTCACAAATAATTTTTGAGGACTTGGTTACTTCTCCCTTGTTTCCAGCTCCGTCTATCGCATATGCTGAAAGATTCCCTTCAAATCCAACCGGAATCACAACACTTACGCAATTTCCTTCTAAAAACTGATACTCTTCCTCATTTATTTGATAATAAATTCCCT
>ERZ507026.710-NODE-710-length-13110-cov-8.068863_pt1 | contig 13110 bp, 9 predicted proteins | sample MGYA00512876_ERZ507026 | MGnify/ENA metagenome assembly ERZ507026 | reverse complement strand
GATTTTGTCCCAAAGCGGGGGGATTTGGGACAAAATCCCCCGTCCCTTTTGTCCCAAGGCAAAGGATGCTCCCCGGAAACATTGTCCTTTACCTCCCCGGATTTCACGGAAGTTTCTTGCTCGCGTCGAGCGTATAACGGCGAAAATTCGCAAAAATCAACGCGGCGTAGCGACTTCGTCTCCATTTTCCGGACGCTTGTCCTCGACCCGTAAACTCCTTTTCGAGCATCCGCGTACTGCCGCCGGTTGGGCCTCACGCCCACGCGCCGCCCGCCGGCAAGGAGAGGAAAACCAATGACCCAACACGAGGAAAAGACCGGCCGAGCTGGCCTCTACCGCAGCGAATACGAGCACGACGCCTGCGGCATCGGCGCAATCGCGCACCTCAAGGGCGTCCGCAGCCACCAGACCCTCGACGACGCCCTCTCGGTTCTCGTCAACCTCGAGCATCGAGGCGGCAAGGGCCTCGAGCGAAACACCGGCGACGGCGCCGGCGTGCTCTTCCAGATCCCCCACCGCTTCTTCCGCAAAGAGGCGCAGAAGGAGGGCCAGCTGCTGCCCGACGAGGGCGACTACGGCGTGGCCATGCTCTTCTTCCCGCATGACGACCCGCAGGGCGTACGCGACGCGAAGCGTGTCTTCGAGGAGGGCTGCGCCGCCAATGGCGTGCCCCTCATGTTCTGGCGAGAAGTACCCGTCGACCCGCACGACCTCGGCGTCTCGGCCCAGGCCTGCATGCCCACCATTCTGCAGGCGTTCCTTCGCCGCCCCGAGGACACCCCCGCCGGCATCGACTTCGAGCGCAAGCTCTACGTGACGCGCCGCACCATCGAGCGCGCCGCCGACGCCAATCCCGCGCTCGCCGGAAAGATCTTCTACGCCTGCTCGATGTCCTCGCGCACCATCGTGTACAAGGGCATGCTCGTGGCCACCCAGATGCGTCGCTTCTTCACCGACCTGAACGACGCCGCGGTCGAGACCTCGCTCGCCCTCGTGCACTCCCGCTACTCCACGAACACCACGCCCTCTTGGGAGCGCGCGCACCCTAACCGCTATATCATCCACAACGGCGAGATCAACACCTTGCGCGGCAACGTCAGCTGGATCCGCGCCCGCGAGCCGCACCTGTACTCCCCGGTGCTCGGCGCCGACCTCGAGCGCGTCATGCCCGTGATCAACAAGGAGGGCTCAGACTCCGCGATCCTCGACAACGTGCTCGAGTTCCTTACGATGAACGGGCGCCCGCTCGACCGGGCCGTGACCCTCATGATCCCCGAGCCGTGGGACAAAAACCCCAACCTCTCGGACAAGCGCCGCAGCTACGACGCCTATCAATCCATGCTCATGGAGCCGTGGGACGGCCCTGCCGCCATCGCCTTCACCGACGGCCGCATGCTCGGCGCCGCCCTCGACCGCAACGGCCTGCGCCCGGCTCGCTACTACGTCACCCGCGACGACCGTATCATCCTGTCGTCCGAGGTCGGCACCATCGACGTCGACCCGGCGAACATCCTACGCGCCGGCTGCCTCGGCCCCGGCGAGATGCTCGAGGTCGACCCCTCCCAGGGCCGCGTTATCTGGAACGACGAGATCCGCGACAAGTACGCCAACCAAAAGCCCTTCCGCGACTGGCTGGACGACGAGACCCTTGACATCTCGGACCTGCGCGAGCCCGCCGCCGGCGAGCTCGGCTGTCCGCGCGACGCCGGCGTGCGCCTGACCGAGCGCATGGCGCGCCTGGGCTACCACTACGACGACGTCGACGAGGCCATCCGCCCGATGGCCTCGGCCGGCAAGGTGCCTCTGGCCTCCATGGGCGTCGACGCCCCGCTCGCGTGCCTCTCGAAGAAGAGCCGCTCCTTCTTCGACTACTTCCAGCAGCTCTTCGCCCAGGTCACGAACCCGCCGATCGACGCCTTGCGCGAGAGCCTCGTAACCTCCCAGGTGCTCTACCTCGGCAACCACGGCAACCTCCTCGAGGACTGCCGCGACACCTGCCGCCTCGTGCGCCTGCAGGGCCCGATGCTCTCCAAGGACGCCTTCGAGCGCATCTGCGCCATCGACCGCGTGGGCTTCAAGACCGCCCGCCTCTCCGCCGTCTACTCCCGCGAGGGCGGCTCCCTCGAGCGCGCCCTCGACGCCTTGGCCGACGGCGCCGAGCAGGCCATCCGCGACGGGGCGAACATCATCGTGATCTCGGACCGCGCCGCCGCCGGCGAGGTCCCCGTGCCGTCCCTTCTTGCCCTCGGCTGCGTCCACAACCACCTCATCCGCTGCGGCCTGCGCATGGACGCCGACCTCGTGGTCGAGTGCGGCGACGCCCTGTGCGCGCATGACTTCGCGTGCCTCGTCGGCTACTCCGCCTCGGGCATCTACCCTTACATGGCCCACGAGTGCATCGCCGACCTTTGCAAGAAGGGCGCCATCGACCTGCCCGTCGACGAGGCGCAGGCAAACTACAACCGCGCCGTGACCGCCGGCATCACCTCGATCATGTCCAAGATGGGCATCTCGACCATGCAGGGCTACCACTCCGCCCAGATCTTCGAGATCCTCGGCCTCTCCGACGAGCTCGTCGAGAAGTACTTCACCTCGACCGCCACGCGCATCGGCGGCCTTTCGGTGGCGGACGTCGAGCGCGAGCAGAACGACCGCTACGACCAGGCGATGGCGCTCGCGAAGTCCCCCGCCCCCGACCAGCTGCCCACCCTCGGCCTCACCAAGTGGCGCCCGCTCGGCGGCGAGGAGCACCTCATCGACCCCAAGACCGTCTACCTGCTTCGCCACGCCTGCGTCGACGGCGACTACGACGAGTTCAAGGAGTACTCCGAGTACACGCACCGTCGCGGCCGCGCCGTCACCCTGCGCGACCTCATGGACTTCGACTACGCGGGCCGCACGCCGGTCGCGCTCGACGAGGTCGAGCCCGTCGAGTCCATCATGACCCGCTTTAACACCGGCGCCATGTCCTACGGCTCCATCAGCCGCGAGCAGCACGAGTGCCTGGCCATCGCCATGAACCGCATCCACGGCCGCTCCAACACCGGCGAGGGCGGCGAGGACCCGGCGCGCGAGACGCCGCTTCCGAACGGCGACTCAAGGAAGTCCGCCATCAAGCAGGTGGCCTCCGGCCGCTTCGGTGTGACCTCCCGCTACCTGCGCTCCGCCATCGAGATCCAGATCAAGATGGCCCAGGGCGCCAAGCCCGGCGAGGGCGGCCACCTGCCCGGCAAGAAGGTCTATCCCTGGATCGCCGAGGTGCGCCAGTCCACGCCCGGCGTCGGCCTGATCTCGCCGCCGCCCCACCATGACATCTACTCCATCGAGGACCTAGCCGAGCTCATCTTCGACCTCAAGAACGCCAACCCCGACGCGCGCATCTCCGTCAAGCTCTGCGCGCTGGCGGGCGTGGGCACCATCGCCACCGGCGTCGCCAAGGGCGGCGCGGACAAGATCACGATCTCGGGCCACAACGGCGGCACCGGCGCCGCCCCGCGCGACTCCATCTACCACGCGGGCATCCCCTTCGAGATCGGCCTGGCCGAGACCCAGCAGACCCTCCTTTTGAACGGCCTGCGCTCCCGCGTGGTCGTCGAGACGGACGGCAAGCTCATGAGCGGCCGCGACGTCGCCATCGCCGCCCTTCTTGGCGCCGAGGAGTTCGGCTTCGCCACCATGCCGCTCATCGCCTGCGGCTGCCTCATGCAGCGCGACTGTCAGCAGGACACCTGCCCGGCCGGCATCGCCACGCAGAACTGCAAGCTGCGCGGTCGCTTTGCCGGCAAGCCCGAGCACGTGGTCAACTTCATGACCTTCGTGGCCACGGAGCTGCGCGAGTACATGGCGCGCCTGGGCTTCCGCGCGGTCGACGAGATGGTCGGCCACGCCGAGTGCCTGCGCCAGGTCGAGGTCGAGGGCAACTGGAAGGCCAACACCATCGACCTTACGGACCTTCTTGCCGTGAACACCAACGAGTACGGCAAGCAGATCCCGGGCGCCGACGGCAAGCACTTCTTGCCCTCCATGGCCCCCGACCTCGAGATCGAGAAGACCCTCGACTCCACGCTCTTCGTGCCCTACACCGCGAGCGCCCGCGCCCACCTCGAGCCCATCCGCTTCCACGCCGACATCGCCAACGTCAACCGCTGCGTGGGCACCCTGCTCGGCTCGATGGTCACCGAGCGGCACCCCGAGGGCCTGCCCGAGGGCTCCATCACCATCGACTGCGACGGCTCCGGCGGCCAGAGCTTCGGCGCCTTCCTGCCGGCGGGCGTGACGCTCAACATCTCGGGCGACGCCAACGACTACTTCGGCAAGGGGCTCTCCGGCGGCGTGCTCTCCGTGCGCCCGCCCGAGGAGGCCACCTACAAGTTCGACGAGAACATCGTCATCGGCAACGTCGCATTCTACGGCGCCACGTCAGGCAAGGGCTTCGTGAACGGCCTGGCCGGCCAGCGCTTCGCCGTGCGCAACTCCGGCGCCACGGTGGTCGTGGAGGGCTGCGGCAACCACGGCTGCGAGTACATGACCGGCGGCCTCGCCTTGATCTTGGGCGAAGTCGGCATGAACTTCGCCGCGGGCATGAGCGGCGGCGTCGCCTACGTCTACGACGAGTTCGGCACGCTCGCCAGCCGCTGCAACCTCGACATGGTCGACCTCAAGCGGCCGACCGAGGACGAGGTCGAGCTCATCCACAACCTCGTGGAGGAGCACGCCCTGCGCACCTCGAGCCCGCGCGGCATAAAGATGCTCTACCGGTTCAAGGCCGTCTCGAAGAACTTCGTCAAGGTCATCCCGCGCGACTACGAGCGCGTCCTCGACTTCGTCGCGCAGGGAGAGGCGCGCGGCATGTCGCACGCCGACGCCCTCCAGTTCGCATTCGACTCCATGAAAGAGGGGAAGTAATCCATGGGCAAGCCAGGAGCGTTTCTCACCTTGGGCCGCAAAGCCCATGACCTGCGTCCCGTTAGCGAGCGGACGAAGGACTACGACGAGCACTACGTGACGCTGACCCAAGAGGCGCAGCAGCTGCAGGCCAGCCGCTGCATGATGTGCGGCGTGGCCTTCTGCCAGACGGGTGTGAGCTTCGGGAAGGCCCGCCCGTCGGGCTGCCCCCTGCACAACCTCATCCCCGAGTGGAACGACCTTTTGTGGCGCGGCCAGATGGCCGACGCCGCCGAGCGCCTCTCGCTCACGTCGCCGCTGCCCGAGTTCACGAGCCGCGTGTGCCCGGCGCTGTGCGAGGCCGCCTGCAACCTCGGCTGCCACGACGAGCCCGAGACGATCCACGACAACGAGCGCGCCATCTCCGATTGGGAGTGGGCAAACGGCGGCCCGCGCCGCTTCGAGCCGGCCGCCGAGGGCGCCCCGAGCGTCGCCGTCGTCGGCTCCGGCCCCGCCGGCCTCGCGTCTGCCTGGGAGCTCGCCCGCCGAGGCGCGCGCGTGACCGTTTTCGAGAAGAGCGACCGCGCGGGCGGCCTGCTCATGTACGGCATCCCCAACATGAAGCTCGAGAAGTCCGTGGTCGACCGCCGCGTCGACCTCATGCGCGACCTCGGCGTCGAGTTCCGCCTGGGCGTCGACGCGAGCGACGAGTCCGTGGCCCGCGGGATTGCGGACGGGTTCGACGCGGTCGTGGTCGCGGCGGGCGCCGGCGCGGCGCGCGGCCTTGCCGCGAAGGGCTTCGACGCCGGCGTGGCGGCGGGCGGCGTGGTGTACGCCGTCGACTACCTGACCTCGGCCACGAAGTCCGTCCTCGATGGCGACAAGCCCGCCATCGACGCGGCGGGCAAGGACGTCATCGTCATCGGCGGCGGCGACACGGGCAACGATTGCCTGGGCACGGCCGTCCGCCAGGGCGCCAAGTCCGTCCGCCAGTTCGAGTTCCTTCCCTGCGCCCCCGAGGTCGCGGCGCCGGGTAACCAGTGGCCGCAGTGGCCCAACGTGAAGAAGACCGACTACGGCCAGCAGGAGGCCATCGCCCTCATGGGCGGCGAGATGCGCGAGTGGGGGATCGACACCCTCGAGGTGCTTCTTTCCGACGACGGCGCCGTGAGCGGCCTCAACGTGGTCAACCTCGACTGGGCGGGCGGAAAGCCCGAGCGCAGGATGGACACCGAGCGCACCTACCCGGCTCAGCTCGTGCTCATCGCCTGCGGCTTCACGGGCCCTGAGCGCTCCGTCTACGACGCTCTCGGCGCGCAGATGGCCGAGTCCGGCCGCCCGCTGCCCGTCATGGCGAGCTGCGGCTCGCACCGCTGCGCCATGACCGACGGCAAGAAGGGCACGGCCGCGGTGTACGCCGCCGGAGACGCCCGCAACGGCAGCTCCCTTGTGGTCTCCGCCATCGCCGACGCGATGGCCTGCGCCGGCGAGGTCGCCGCAGGGCTGGGGCTCTAGCCATGAGAGAGCCGGGGGACATTCCGATTGTCACAGGACGCGGGGGCATGCCTGCACCCGACGACGCCGGCCTCGTGTGGCTCGTCGATGGGCAGGACCAGCCCTTCCGCGACGCCTCCGAGACCGCGCGCCCCTGGCTCGAGGATTCCGCCGAGTGGGTCGACGGCGACTCGTCGCCGTCCGATGAGCCCAAGCCCGAGGACTCGGGCGGCCTCGTCTGGCTGTAGCCCGAAGAAGGGCCGTGAGGCCGGTCCTTCTTTCCGTCGGTTCTTCTTTCCGCTAAGAAACGTCGACGTCCAGGCGATGGCCGGGCGCTTCGCTAAGAAACGTTGACGTCTGGGTGAGTAAAGAACGTCCGTCGCTAAGAAAAGCCGACGTCTGGGCACGACGCCGCCCAGACGTCGGTCTTTCTTAGCGCGGCGGCGTCCGCGACGCCCAAACGTGCCCGTTTCTTAGCGGCGGGGGCTCGCGGCCCGTCCGCATAGCCCGACGTGCCCGTTTCTTAGCGCCGGCCGCTCCTGCGACGTTTTTTCAGGTAGCTTTATTGCATTTGCCGCCTCTGTGGCATTCGCGCCGGCGCCGCCCGAAACGGAGAAGATAGGTGCGTGTGAATGCGAATCAATGGGGGGCGTATCTCTTGGAGGACGACACAAACGTGCTGCTCGGCGCCGTTCAGCGCCAGGCGAAAGAATCTCCCGGCTCTCCGGCGTTCTTCTCGGCGACGGAAGGGGAGGCGACGTACGGCGATTTGTGGCGCGCGGCCTGCGGGATCGCTCAGGGGCTCGACCGAAAGGTTCCCGGGCGCGGGCCGGTGCTCGTGCTCGGGCCTAAGTCGGCGCTGACCGTTGCCTCGTTTCTCGGCTGCCTGATGAGCGGGCACGCGTACGTGCCCGTCGACGCCGAGCTGCCGGCGCGGCGCGTGTCCGACATCGCGGGGCAGATCGAGGACGCGACGATGCTCGCGACCTGCGAGGTGCCCCGTGCCCTGCGCGATGTCCTGCCCTCGGGCCAGGTTATCGACGCCGCGGCGCTTCTTTCCGCCGGCGTCGCCGCGGGGGAGCCTTGCGCGCCGCTGCCCCGCGAGCGGTGGGTCGGCGGAGATGAGACCCAGTACATCATCTTCACTTCCGGGTCTACCGGGCGCCCCAAGGGCATCGAGGTCACCGCGAGCAACGTCGCGAACTTCCGCCGGTGGCTCGCCGGCTTTCCCGTGGTGCGCGACGGCGGCCGTGTGTTCCTCGACCAGGCGCACTACTCCTTCGACCTCTCGGAGTACGAGCTCGTGGGGGCGCTCACGACGGGCGGCTGCCTTCACGCGGTCGACGCCTCCGCTGCCTCGGACTTCCGTGCCTTGTTCGCCGACCTTTCCGCCTCGGGCGTCGAGGTGTGGGTCTCCACACCGTCCTTCGCCGACATGTGCCTCGCGGACCCGTCGTTTGGGGCGGGCCTGCTGCCCGACCTCAGGCTGTTCTTGTTCTGCGGCGAGGCGCTCCACCACACGACCGTGGAGAAGCTCCGCTCGCGCTTCGGCGAGGGCGTCGTCGTGGCGAACACCTACGGCCCCACGGAGTCGACGGTCGCGGTCACGTACTGCGAGATCGGCGACGCAGAGCTCGCGGACCCGGGGGCGCTGCCGGTGGGCTACCCGCGCCGCGGGACCGAGCTGCGCATCGTCGACCACGGGACGGGCGAGCCCGTGCCGGCGGGGCAGACCGGCGAGATCGTGATCGCCGGCGACACCGTGGCGCGCGGCTACTACAACAACCCACAGAAAACCTCCGAGGCGTTCTTCTCCTCGACGATGGCCGACGGCGCCCCGACCCGCGCATACAGGACCGGCGACCTCGGCTTCATTGACAAGAAGGGCCTGCTGCACTGTGCCGGTCGCCTCGACTCGCTCGTCAAGCTCAACGGCTTTCGCATCGAGCTCGGCGAGGTCGAGGGCGCGCTCGAGGAGGTGGCGGGCGTGCGGCACGCCGTCGTCGTCCCGGCTACCCGCGCCGGCCGCGTGACGAGCCTGTGCGCGTTCGTCGTCGCGGACAAGGAGCCCGGCCAGACGGGCTTTACGCTCGGGCGCGCGCTCAAGGCCGAGCTCGCGCGCAGCCTGCCTGCGTATATGGTGCCGAGGCAGATCCGCGTGCTCGACGAGATGCCGCTCAACGCAAACGGCAAGGCCGACCGCAAGGCACTCGCTGCGTCCGTTTCAAGATAAGAAAGGAAAGCGATTCATATGACCGAGACTGAGGCGCGCGCAAAGGTGCTCGACCTTTTGGAGGACGTGACCGGTGAGCCCGAGGTGCGCGAGCATCTGGATGAGGACCTCTTTGAGCTGGGGTTCCTCGACTCTATGGCAGCTATCGAGTTGTTGGTGGGGCTTGAGGATGAGCTCGGCGTGTCCATCGCGCCGACCGAGGTTGAGCGCTCCGAGATGAACACGGCGAACAAGATCGCCGCCCAGGTCGTCGCCCGCCTGTAGTACCTGCCCGGCGTTACTCGCCGGCGATTCGATGATGTGGAGATGACCTTGGCTTGACGCTCTTCGCGGACCCGAGCTTCTTTGTGCTGCTTGCGGCGGCGGTCGCGGTCGCGGCGCCCATCGGGCTTTCCGGCCACACGCTGCGCCACTACGGGCTCGCCGTGTCCGTCGGCTTTCTGGCCTGCGTGTTCTTCAAGACGCCCGCCCAGCTCGCGGCCCTTCTTGGCTTTCTTGCCGTCGCCCGCGCCTCGGTGCTCTTCTTGGCAAGAAACCCGAGGGACCGTCGCCGCTACCTCGTCTCCGTCGCGGCGACGCTCGCCCCGCTCGTCGTCTACAAGGTCTCGGCGGTGTTCGACCGGAGCCTCTGGGGCTTCATCGGCGTCAGCTACGTGACCTTCAAGGCGGTGCAGTTGGTCATCGAGGTGTATGACGGTCTCATCCCCCGCGAGGAGTTGGGGCTTGAGGACTGGCTGTACTTCTTGCTGTTCTTCCCGCAGTTTTCCTCGGGGCCGATCGACCGCAGCCGGCGCTTCTTTGCCGACGCCCACGCGACGCCCGCGCGCGACGAGTACGCCGGGATGCTCGCGCGCGGGATCTTGCTGCTGCTCGCCGGCGCCGTCTATAAGGTCGTCGTCGCCACGTGGATCCATCGCTTCTACGCTCCGTCCGCCGCGGGCGACGCGTGGGCGCAGGTACAGACCGCGCTTCTGTACGGCCTGTACCTTTTCTGCGACTTCCAGGGCTACAGCCTGATGGCGATGGGCGCGAGCTATTGCCTCGGCATCCGCTGTCCGCGAAACTTCCGCGCGCCGTTCGCTGCCGTCGACATCATCGACTTCTGGAACCGCTGGCACATAACGCTCTCCACGTGGTTCCGCGACTTCGTGTTCATGCGCTTCACGCGTTGGGTCATGCACCGCAAGCTCCTCCGCGACCGGCTGCAGGTCGCCATGTGCGCCTTCATGGTTGACATGCTCGTGATGGGGTTCTGGCACGGCATCGCGTGGTGCTATATCGCCTACGGCGTCTACCACGGCGTGCTGCTCGCGGCGACGCAGGCGATGCAGAAACGTTGGGGGTTCTACAAGCGTCACCGCCGCGACCGCTGGTTCTGCGCGTGCAGCTGGGCCGTGACCCAGGTGCTCGTGTTCCTCGGATTCGCGATCTTCTCGGGACAGGTGGGGATGCTCCTTGGGTAGGCTTGCTGATCGCTTCAAGGCGTGGATAAACGGCCTGGCTGGCTGTGCGCCGTCCGGAACGGGGCTGCTTGCGGCGGTGCTTTCGGGTATCGCGGCGCTGGGGCTCGGGCTTGTGGCGTTCGACCGGCTCGTCCTGCCTGGCAACGGGGCGGCCGACGGCTCGAAGCTCTACGACTATGTCTACGCGACGGGGAAGTCCGAGAACGTCGACTTCGTCGCCAACAACATGTCGGCCGACGGGTTGCTGTGCTTCGGCTCGTCGGAGTGGTACATCTCCAAGGACCGAGTGAGCATGTGCCCGCAGGCGGTCTTCGGTGAGTCCGGCGCCGGCGTGGACATGACCTACATAGGCGAGGGGTATGACCAGAGCCTGTGGCAGGCCATCGCCGCCGGCGCCTACGGCACGGGTGGCAAGGTCAAGAACCGCAAGGTCGTGCTCATGGTCTCGCCCCAGTGGTTCTTCAAGGGCTCGGGCGACGAGAACAAGTTCTACACCAAGTTCTCCTACTCGCTCTACCGCGCGTGCATGCAGAGCGACGAGCTCTCGGACAAGACCAAGGCGTATATCCGCTCGCGCTGCTCCGCGCTCGGCATCGAGGGCGATAAGCTCGCCGCCGCCTCGCGCGACACGCCCGCAGACGCTATTAACGACGCCGTCTTTGCCGCGACCGACTCGTGGCGGCTGCGCAGCGGGATCGAAAACATCACCAAGCTCGCGCCGACGAAGAGCGAGGCGCGCCGGCAGCTCGAGGCGACGGGGCGGGCGGGCGAGCCCGACTGGGACGCGCTCATGGCTGGCGCCGAGGCTGAGGGCGAGGCATCCTGCACGAACAACGACTTCGGGGTCTACGACGCGTTTTGGGAGAAGAACCACACCTTCGACCCGGAGCTCTACCAGAACTTCGACCAGGCGGCGGACGAGTACGCGGACCTCGCGTGCTTCCTTCAGGTGTGCCACGAGGTCGGGCTCGAGCCGCTCGTGTGCATCCTGCCGGTGCACGGCCAGTGGTACGACGTGAGCGACGTCTCGCAGGCGGACCGGCAGGCATACTATGAGCGCATCCGGCAGATCTGCACCGCGGCGGGCGTGAGCTACGCCGATTTATCGGGCTTCGAGTACGAGAAGTACTTCCTGTGCGACACGGTGCACCCCGGCTGGAAGGGCTGGGTGCGGATCGAGCACGCGGTGTACGACTTTGCTAAGGGCCTGAAGGGCAACGACGACTGCATTACATGGGGCGATGAGGCTCAGTGATTCAAAAACTGATATATCTCGGCGCCGCGCTCGCCGTGGTTGCGGCAGGCGCGGTCCTTGTGTGGTTTGTGGCGTTCTCGGGCTTAAACGAGCCGGTGCAGTTCATCTATGGCGGGTTCTAGGAAAAGCGACCATACACTTCACGGACATGCGTGCGCATTTGCCCAGATAAGCGCCATCGTAATCGCGTGTAGTGTATGGTTGGTTCCGGCACATCCTGCTATTGCGGACGAGGCGCTCCTGCCCGACGACGCGGACGCCGCCGACTCCGTCCAAGAGATCGACCCGACGCTCATGGGGGCCGCCCCCGTGGGCTGCGAGCCCGACGCGGCGCAGCTCGCCTCCTCAATCGACGCGTACCTCGACGAGTATTTCGCCGACTCCGGGATCCCCGGCCTCGCCGTCGCCGTCGTCGACTCGCAGGGCGTGCGCTATGAGCGCGTGATGGGCGATGTCGGCTCTACTGACGACACCTTCATCATCGGCTCGCTCTCCAAATCCATGACGTCGGCTGCGGTGCAGCAGCTCGTCGACAAAGGACTCGTCGACCTCGACACCCCGGCTTCGCGCTACGCCCCCGAGCTCGGCGTTCCCGACTCGGTTACGGTGCGCTCGCTGCTCAACCAGACGAGCGGCTTCGGCTACTACGAATCGCTCGCCGGCGCGCAGGCGGGAAAGAGCGCGGGCGAGTTCAGCTACGCGAACGCGAACTACGACCTGCTCGGCCGCATCGTCGAGGACGTGAGCGGCATGGGGCTCGGCGCGTACCTGCGCGCCAACGTGTTCGGTCCTTTGGGGATGCGCGACGCCTCCATTGATGGGGAGGTGCCCTGCGCTCCTGCGGCGACGGGTCACAGAAACTGGTTCGGCCTTGCCGTGGCCGACGGCTTCTCCCATGAGCGCGGCGACGGCGCGTGGGGCGGCCCGGCGTCGGGATACGTTCGCGCGAGCATCGGCGACATGGCTTCTTACCTGCGGATGTACCTGAACAGCGGCAACGGCGTGGTGACGCCTGCGGGCATCCACCGCATGGTCTTCGACCGCGTGCCCGACCCGGGCGGCGATACGTTCTACGGGATGGGCTGGAGCACCTACCGCTGGGGCGACGGCGAGCCCGTGATGTCGCACGACGGCGACGTGGAGAACTACGTCGCGCGGATGCTCATCGTGCCGGGGCGCGACCTCGGCGTGGTCCTTCTTGCCGATGAGAACGACGCAGTGGAGGGCAACTCGACGTTCTGGCAGATAGGCGACGACGTGGTCTCGCTCGCCGTCGGGGGAGAGGCGGTGGGCCCAGACGGCGCCGGGGCAAGAAGGACGCACGCGCTGTTCGACGTCGCCTACCTCCTGGCCGTCGTCGCGTGCGCGGCCCCGCTGCTGCTTCGCCGCCGTTCCTGCGGGCGCGATCGCTTTGAGCACCGGGTGCGCGTGGCCTGGAGAGCCTTCCTGCACGGCGTCGTCCCGGCGGCGATCGTGCTCTACCCGCTCACGTTCGGCATGCGCCTGCGAGATTTCGCGGCGTTCTATCCCGAGCAGGCCGTCGCCGGCGTTGCCTGCGCCGCGCTGCTCCTCGTTGGGGGCGCCCGGCGCTTGCGGTGCTGTCGGCGGGGCCGTCGCTGCTAAGATGCGCGCACGCCTGGGCGGCGCTGGCCCTTCTTGCTAAGAAAACGCGATCTCTGGGCGTGCCGAGCTCCTTGCTGCTAAGAAAAGCCGACGTCTGGGCGATGTGAACTGCGCCCCAAATCTTGGACGCACTAATTAAAGCGCGCGGCTATGCCGCC
>ERZ507026.707-NODE-707-length-13193-cov-3.742046_pt1 | contig 13193 bp, 9 predicted proteins | sample MGYA00512876_ERZ507026 | MGnify/ENA metagenome assembly ERZ507026 | reverse complement strand
GACGCTCTTCCGATCTTGTTTATACAGATCCGGAGATTGCATCTGCCGGAATGACAGAAGACCAGGCGAAAGAAAAAGGAATTGCCGTAAAATGTGGTAAATTCATCATGAGCGCAAATGGGAAATCTATCATCACACAGGAAGAACGCGGCTTCATCAAAGTCGTAGCCGAAGAAGAAGTAAATTGTTATTTAGTTCATCAGACCGGTTACGCGGACCGGAATAAAGGATTCCTAACTTTTATTCCGGTCCGGGCAGCCGTCGCTTAATGCATTAAACAGCAATCGAATAATACACCGCCGAATAAGCCGAAAGATCCAGCACAGCCTTCCCGTCCGTAACCTTCACTTTTTTCTTCGTATACTTCTTACATCCTCCAAAAGTTTCATCATCACTAGCCAGAATCACTTCCAGTTCTTTCGCATCTTCCACCGGAAGTTCATAGCCTTTCTGATCCTCATCCGAGAAATTAAAGACAGCGGCAATACGTTCTTTGCCATCCGTTCTTTCAAAAGCATAGATACAGCGTTCTTCCTGATGACAGTCCAGCCAATGGAAACCGGCGTTTTCATAGTCTTTTGCGGAAAGAGCCGGAGTTGTCATATACAGATGATTCAGTTCCTGCATGAAGTGATGGAATGCATCGTGAATTGGATACTTCAGGATATCCCAGTCCTGTTCACGTTTTTCATCCCATTCACGGAGTTGTCCGATCTCATTCCCCATGAAGTTTAATTTCTTTCCAGGATGTGCATACATGTACATATAGAAGGCACGTGCCTGTGGGAATTTCTCTTCGTATTCTCCATGCATTTTCTGGGCGATGGTTGCCTTTCCGTGAACCACCTCGTCATGTGAAAGCGGAAGAAGGAAAACATCGTTATAATAGTACATCATGGAGAACGTAAGCTTGTGATAATCGCGGCTTCTGTATTCCGGTGCGGTGCGGAAGTAGTCAAGTGTATCGTTCATCCAGCCCATATCCCATTTGTAATCGAATCCAAGTCCGCCCTGATCTACAGGTTTTGTGACACCTTCAAAAGAGGTGGAATCTTCGGCGGAGAGCATGGCTGTCGGATGCATTGTCTTTAATCCGCGGTTCATTTCACGAATAAAGTCTACTGCATTATTGTTGACACCTCTTGCCGGTTCACCCTGCCAGTAAATGATACGGCTGATTGCATCCATACGGATTCCGTCCACATGATATACGCTTAACCAGTAGTTTGCAGCAGACTGAAGGAAGCTTCGGACTTCGCCTCTGGAGTGCATAAAGTTACAGCTGCCCCATTCGCTGACACCGACATCCTGGTGTGGATATTCATAGAGTGCAGTTCCGTCATAGTCGGACAGTGCATAGTGATCAACGGCAAAATGTACCGGTACAAAATCCATGATGATACCGATGTCATTCTTATGGCAGGCATCAATGAATTTCATCAGTTCTTCGGCAGTTCCGTAGCGGGCGGTCGGACTGAAGAATCCGGTGTTCTGATATCCCCAGGATTCATCACATGGATGTTCGCTGAGCGGCATAATCTCAATATAATTGTAATCATTTTTTTTCAGATAAGGAATCAGGATATCGATCATTTCCACATAAGTATACCAGTCGTCTGCTTTTTCAGAAGGCTTTTTAAATGATCCGAAATGCAGTTCATAGATGTTCAGCGGCTTGTCTTTGCATACCGAACGCTTCTGCATCCATTTGCTGTCTTTGAATTTGTAATGGGACAGGTCGCGGATGATAGACGCGAAGTTCGGACGGAGTTCCATGCCGAAGCCGTAAGGATCGCAGTGCTCTACGCAGTTTCCGTCCTGTCTGTAGATGCGGTACTTGTACATCATGCCCGGCTTTGCACCTTTGGCATAACATTCCCAGAAATTTCCGTCATAAGTTTTATTAAGTTCCCATTCCTGCCAGTCGTTAAATTCCCCAATGACTGTAATGCGTGATGCAGCAGGTGCAAAGGTACGGAATGTGGTTCCGTCTTTGTCCGGGTGTGCGCCGAGAAATTCATAGGCGTCGAATATTTTTCCTGTGTAAAATCCGTAAAAATCCATATTAACCTCCGTAAAAATGCAACGTAAATAATTAACTGTCGAAAAGATAATGGACAGTAGTTGCTTTTTTGATCTATAATCATATTATAAGAGAAATGCGAGAAGGTATCCACCGACAAAACCGACGAATGGGTGGATAACCGACGAATGGGAAAAAGTGTCGGGAAAGTGAGAAAATGAAATGGATCTTAGGATTGAGAAAACAGAGCGGGGAATCAAGAATGCATTTATCGAACTGCGTTCCAGAAAACCTCTGGAAAAGATAACAGTAAAAGAATTATGTGAAAGTGCAAGGATCAATAAGTCTACCTTTTATGCACATTATAAAGATATCTACGATCTGTCAGATGCGATGGAAGAAGAAGTAGTACAGTCGATTGCGAACAGTATTCAGCATCCGGAATATCTTCTGGAGCATCCGGCAGAATTCGCAAGGGAACTTCTGATGGCCTATATATCTCAGAATTCTCTGACGGCAATATTATTTTCCGGCAGTCAGGCAAATCATTTCGCGGACAGTATTGAGCGGAGTATCAAGCAGATGATTTTTGAAAAATATCCGGAGTTTGAAGAAGATACGGCGATGAACGTGATGTTGAGTTTTTGCATTCAGGGAAGCTACCATGCTTATCAGAAGAACCGGAGCGGAGATATCATGACGGTGATCGATGTGATCGCAGGGATGACGGGAGCGGTTCGACCGATGTATGAAGAACGATTGGGGGAGAGCAGATCATGAATCTGGAACAACCGTGTATCCGCATTTCGGTGCGGAATCTGGTGGAATTTATATTGAGACATGGAGACATTGACAACCGGACCGGCGGGGCAGATAAGGAGGCTATGCAGCAGGGCGGCCGGATACACCGGAAAATCCAGAGACAGCAGGGGGCAGAGTACCGTGCAGAAGTTCCGTTAAGATATCAGATCCCGTGTGATGGATTTATCCTGAGTGTAGAAGGAAGAGCGGACGGGATCATAGAACTTCCGAAGCGTGTGGTGATCGACGAGATCAAAGGAGTATTTAAGGATTTGAAACGTCTGAAAGAACCGCAGCTTTTACATCTGGCTCAGGCAAAATGCTATGCCTATATCTATGCAGAACAGAAAAATCTGGAAGAAATCGGAGTACAGATGACGTATTGTAATTTAGATACCGAAGAAATCCGGAGATTCCAGGAGGTATATACCCGGGCAGAACTTAAGAAATGGTTCGAAGAACTTGTATCAGAATATGAAAAATGGGCAAGATACCAGATGGAATGGAGAGCAAAGAGAAATGCTTCAATCAAAACAGTGGAATTCCCATTCGAATATAGAGACGGACAGAAGAAACTGGTTGCGTCGGTATACAGGACAATTTTGAGAAAAAAGAAATTATTTATCCAGGCACCGACCGGAGTCGGCAAGACAATGGCGGCCGTATTTCCGGCGGTGAAAGCAGTCGGGGAAGAACTGGGAGAAAAGATCTTTTATCTGACGGCGAAGACGATCACCAGAACGGTGGCAAGTCAGGCATTCGAGATCCTGAGGAAGCAGGATCTGAAGATGAAAGTCATCACATTGACGGCAAAAGAAAAGATCTGTTTCTGTGAGGAAACTATCTGTAATCCGGATGCATGTCCATATGCCAAAGGACATTTTGACCGTGTAAATGCTGCTGTTTATGAACTGCTCACATCGACAGATGAGATGAGCCGGGAAGTACTGGAAGAACAGGCAAGGAAATGGAATGTGTGTCCGTTTGAAATGGCACTGGATGTATCGCAGTGGGTAGATGCGGTTATATGTGATTATAATTACGTCTTTGATCCGAATGCACATCTGAAACGCTTTTTCGGAGACGGCGTCAAAGGAGAATATCTGTTTCTGATCGATGAGGCACACAATCTGGTCGAACGTGGGAGAACCATGTACAGCACCAGTATTTGCAAGGAAGATTTTCTGAAAATCAAAAAGCTGGTAAAATACGGAGAACCGAAACTTGTCTCTGCGTTGGAGAACTGCAATAAGCAGCTTCTGGAGTTAAAAAGAGAATGTGACGGCTGCCAGATACTGAATAGTGTGTCACATGTGTATATTAAGCTATTGTCTTTGATGACAAAGCTGGAAGAGTTTATAGAAGACTGTAAAGATGAAGTAATACGGAAAGGGGTACTGGAGTTTTACTTTGGTATCCGTAATTTCATATATATTCATGACCGGCTGGATGAAAATTATCTGATTTATTCAGAACTAAGTGAAGAAGGAAAGTTTTACCTGCATCTATTTTGTGTCAATCCGGCGGGATGCCTGCAGGAATATATGGGAAAAGGAAATAGTACGATATTATTTTCGGCAACATTTCTTCCAATCAATTATTATAAGAAACTGTTATCTGCGGCAAAGGATGATTATGCGATCTATGCAGAATCTCCATTTGAACAAAGCAAAAGATTACTGCTTCTGGGAAATGATGTCAGCACGAAGTATACCAGACGCGGACCGGAGATGTACCGTAAGTATGCAGAATATATAATGCGTGTGATAAAAGGAAGAACAGGGAATTATATTGCTTTTTTCCCGTCTTATCGATTCCTGGAAAAAGTCTGGGAAGTATTCATGGAATTGCCACAGGAACAGATTGAAGTTGTAGTACAGTCCCAATATATGACGGAGCAGGAACGGGAAGAATTCCTGAAAAAATTCGAACAGGAAAGAGCACACAGCCTGATCGGTTTCTGTGTGATGGGTGGTGTCTTTTCAGAAGGAATTGATCTGACGGAAGATAAACTGATCGGGGCAATGATCATCGGGACAGGACTTCCGCAGGTGTGTCTGGAACGGGAACTTTTAAAGTATTATTTTGACCGGAAGAATCTGAATGGATTCGATTATGCTTATTTGTATCCGGGCATGAATAAGGTGCTACAGTCGGCAGGACGAGTCATCCGGACTGATCAGGACAGAGGGGTGATTGCACTTTTGGATGAACGTTTTATGGACCGGCGGTGCCAGGAGGTGTTTCCGAGGGAGTGGAATGATTTCCAGATCTGTAACAGTGAAAATATCGAAGAAAAGATAGCAGGGTTCTGGAAGGAAGAACAGATGGATAAGAGGTAAGCAGAATCAGAAAAATATTATTTATAGAAAAATATATTATAGAACAATATGATAGAAAAAAATACCATGAGGGACATATGCCACATGGTATTTTATACGAAAGTAAATAAAAGTAGCTGCCACCGGTAGTTCTTTCGGGGATACTTTGGCAGGAAAAAGAGTTTGTAAACATATTAAAAATAAGATAAAAACTCCTGTGCGGCTTTGGATACCGGAACCTTCTCGTTATGCGCAATGACAAGTTCTCGTTCCGGAAGCGATTCCTTCGTCTCAACAATGAACAGAGAATCCGAATCGGCTGTCTGGGAAAGACAGAAATCCGGAATAAATGCGATTCCAAGTCCGATGCGGGCAAGGTCGATCAGAAGGTCATTACTGCTGAGTTCGATCTCCGGAACCAGATCCAGCTGATTCTGAAGAAACAGGTTGTGCAGATATTCACTGGTTGTACTCTTTCTGTCCAGCATAAGGATCGGGTAGTCCAGAAGTTCTTTGAAAGAAACCTTCTTTCCTTTTAATTCTTTAAATGCTTCATTGGCAATGAACACATCCTGGAAATCTTTGATCTTTTTCACATTCGGAACATTTCCGAGATAGGAATTCGGTGAATTGACAACGATCAGATCCACCTGCCCGGTCTCCAGGAGTTCTACGCAGCGGATCGATGTCGCATTCGTAACCTTGATATGCGCTCCCGGAAATTCCCGGTGGAAGCGTTCCAGATAAGGCACCAGGAAATAACGGCAGATCGTATCACTGGCTCCGATGTGAAGCTGTCCTCCGCGTGCGCCGACATCGAGGAGCTGGCTTTCGCCGCGCTTGATCAGGCTGATCGCCGGTTCGATATGGCGCAGAAGAATCTCTCCTTCGGTAGTAAGACGTACTTTCTTGGTGCTTCGGATGAATAAGGTCTGATCCAGCTTTTTCTCCAATGCCTTGATCGACTGGCTGACAGCCGACTGCGAGATAAACAACTGCTTGGAAGCTTCCGAAAAGCTTAAGGTGGAAGCTACATAGTAAAATACTTTATATAACTCATAGTTAATATCCATGATAAGTCCTCCTAATGAATCTTAACTGTATTATAAGTGAAATGAAAGAAAATTACAACCGTATTTACAATAGAAGTGTTATAATAATGAAGAACAGGAGGAAAAAAACTTGAAGAAATTAACAACGCTCATATCGGTTGTGGCCATGATGTGTGCAGTGATCGCAGCACTTGCATTCAGTATCTGGGCGGCAGTATATGGAGACAGTCATTATGGATTTTACAAAAAAGAATACCAGAAATATGAAGTGACAGAAGATCTGGATATGAACATCGACCATGTCATGTACGTGACAGAACATATGATGAACTATCTGATCGGAAAAGAAGAGAAGCTGTCAGTTGTAACAACGGTGGAAGGAAAAGAGCAGGATTTCTTCAATGAAAGAGACCGGCTGCATATGCGAGATGTCAGGAATCTATTCCTGGGAGGTATTAAGGTCGGGGGAGTTTGCCTGATTGTAGCTGCAGCCATACTGACGATGTTTAAAAAGCGGGAAAAAGACTGGAAGAGACTTTTTTGCAGGGCATATTCGATCGCACTTGGTGTATGGCTGGTCATAGGTGTACTGCTTGGCATTGCTTTCAGTATAGATTTTACGACGTGTTTTACGATTTTTCATAAACTGTTTTTTACCAATAATCTATGGATATTCAATCCGGAGACTGATTATATGATCCGGATGCTGCCGGAAGGATTCTTTTCTGATATGGTGATCCGTATCAGTGAGGTATTTGGAGCGGTGCTGGTAGTGATATGGATCGTATTGTTCGTTATTAAAAAATATTATAAAAAGCCAGAGGAATCGTAAATCTGTAAAAAAGGATTGACGGGAATGAAAATGATAAAGGATTAATAAGTACAGATTATAAAAGTGTTTAGATATATTAATTGTATTAAATAATGAATGTTGTGTTATACTAACAATAGAAAATGTGTAAAAATTCATTTATGGAGGATTACTTATGAGCAATGTAAAAAGAGTGTACGTGGAGAAAAAATCAGGATTTGATGTACAGGCCAAGGAGCTTAAGACTGAGATCCGCAGCTATCTTGGAATCAAAGACGTGGACAGTGTTCGTGTACTGATTCGCTACGATGTGGAAAATGTATCCGATGAGACATTTGAGAAAGCATGTAATGGCATCTTTTCTGAACCACCTGTAGATACATTATATAAAGAAGAATTTCCGGCAGAAGAAGGAAGCAGAATCTTTTCTGTAGAATTTCTTCCGGGACAGTTTGACCAGAGAGCGGATTCCGCTGTTCAGTGTATTCAGTTTATCAAAGAAGACGAGCAGCCGGTCATCCGTACCGCGACAACTTATGTGATCCATGGAGGAGAAGGCAGCTTATCAGATGAAGAATTTGAAGCAATCAAAGAACACTGCATCAACCCTGTAGATTCCAGAGAAGCACAGGGCGAAAAGCCGGAGACATTAGTTACCGTATTTGATGAGCCGGCAGATGTAAAAATCTTTGACGGATTCAAAGATATGGAAGAAAATAAGTTAAAAGAATTATATGATTCTCTCGGACTTGCCATGACATTCAAGGACTTCCAGCATATCCAGAATTATTTTAAATCAGAAGAAGACAGAGATCCTTCCATGACAGAGATCCGCGTTCTGGATACATACTGGTCAGATCACTGCCGTCATACAACATTCTCGACAGAACTTACAGACGTTTCATTCGGCGACGGCGATTACAGAGAGCCGATGGAAGAGACTTACAAACAGTACATCGCTGATCACAGCGAGATCTTCAAAGGAAGAGAAGACAAATTTGTCTGCCTGATGGATCTTGCACTGATGGCAATGAGAAAATTAAAACGTGAAGGAAAATTACAGGATCAGGAAGAATCCGATGAGATCAATGCATGCAGTATCGTTGTGCCGATCGAAGTAGACGGTGTGGAAGAAGAGTGGCTTGTGAACTTCAAGAACGAGACACATAACCATCCGACAGAGATCGAGCCATTCGGTGGAGCTGCTACCTGCCTCGGAGGAGCCATCCGTGACCCACTGTCAGGACGTACATATGTATACCAGGCAATGCGTGTTACAGGAGCCGCTGATCCAACCGTATCTGTAAAAGATACATTAAAAGGAAAGCTTCCACAGAAGAAACTGGTTAGAGAAGCAGCACACGGATACAGCTCTTATGGTAACCAGATCGGACTGGCAACCGGAGCAGTAAAAGAGATCTATCATCCGAATTATGTTGCAAAACGTATGGAGATCGGAGCAGTACTCGGGGCAGCACCAAGACGTGCAGTCATCAGAGAAACTTCAGATCCTGGAGATATCATTATCCTTCTCGGCGGACGTACCGGACGTGACGGATGCGGTGGAGCAACCGGATCTTCCAAAGTACATACAGAAGAGTCTATCGAGACCTGTGGAGCAGAAGTACAGAAAGGTAATGCACCTACAGAAAGAAAGATCCAGAGATTATTCAGAAGAGAAGAAGTCAGCAAGCTGATCAAAAAATGTAACGACTTCGGAGCAGGCGGAGTATCTGTTGCTATCGGAGAACTTGCAGACGGACTTCAGATCGACCTTGATAAAGTACCTAAGAAATATGCCGGCCTTGACGGAACAGAGATCGCAATCTCTGAATCACAGGAACGTATGGCAGTTGTTGTAGATCCAAAAGATGTAGATGAATTTATGAAATATGCATCCGAAGAGAACCTGGAAGCAACAAAGGTGGCTGTCGTAACAGAAGATCCAAGACTGGTCCTTTCATGGAGAGGAAAAGAGATCGTAAATCTTTCACGTGCATTCCTTGATACCAACGGAGCACACCAGGAGACAACCGTAGCGGTTGATATCCCGAACAGAAAAGACAGCATCCTCGTAAGAGAAGAAGTAAAAGACGTAAGAGAAAAATGGCTTGATATGTTAAAAGACCTGAATGTATGCTCACAGAAAGGTCTGGTAGAAATGTTCGACGGATCCATCGGAGCAGCTTCTGTATTCATGCCGCATGGTGGAAAATATCAGAAGACAGAGACGCAGGCAATGGTTGCCAAGCTTCCGGTATTAACAGGAGACTGCGATACCGTAAGTATGATGAGTTACGGATTTGATCCATATCTGTCAACATGGAGCCCATATCACGGAGCAATCTATGCAGTGACAGAGTCTATCGCAAAGATTGTTGCAGCAGGTGGCGATTACAGCAAGATCCGTTTCACATTCCAGGAATATTTCCGTCGTATGACAGAAGATCCACACAGATGGAGTCAGCCGTTCGCAGCTCTTCTCGGAGCTTACAGTGCACAGCTTGGATACGGACTTCCATCCATTGGTGGAAAGGACAGTATGTCAGGAACATTCGAAGACATCGATGTACCACCGACACTGGTATCTTTCGCAGTGGACATTGCAAAAGAGAAAGACATTATCACACCGGAACTTAAGAAAGCCGGAGATAAACTTGTATGGCTTCGCATCGAGACGGATAATTACGATATTCCTGTATACGGAAAGGTTATGGATCAGTATGGTAAGTTTACTGAAGATATCCACAGCGGCAAGATCGTAGCAGCTTATGCACTGGACAGACATGGTATTGCGGCAGCAGTCAGCAAGATGGCATTCGGTAACGGCATGGGTGTGAAGATCGAGCACGATGTAGACGCAAGAGACGTATTTGCACCGGCATTCGGAGATATCATCGCAGAAGTACCGGCTGATAAGGTATCTGAACTTGGAATTACTTATACTGTAATTGGTGAAGTAACAGACAGCGCAGCTATTGAATATAACGATGTGAAGATTGCGTTAGACGAAGCAGTATCTGCATGGGAAGAAACACTGGAAAAAGTATTCCCGACCAATTCCGGAGCGGAAGGACAGGATGCGAAGGTGGAGACAGGATTATATGATACATCTGATATTTATATCTGTGACCACAAGATCGCTCAGCCGACCGTATTTATCCCGGTAATGCCTGGAACAAACTGTGAATATGACAGTGCGAAAGCATTCGAAAGAGCAGGAGCAAAGGTGATCACAAAAGTATTCAGAAATATGAGTGCATCTGATATCGTTGATTCTGTAGAAGTATTTGAAAAAGCGATCGAACAGTCACAGATCATCATGTTCCCAGGTGGATTCAGTGCAGGTGACGAACCGGACGGATCAGCAAAATTCTTCGCAACAGCATTTAAGAATGCGAAGATGAAAGAAGCGGTAGAAAAATTATTGAATGAGCGTGACGGACTGGCACTTGGTATCTGCAACGGATTCCAGGCTCTGATCAAGCTTGGTCTGGTACCAAGCGGAGAGATTACAGGACAGCAGCCGGATTCACCGACACTTACATACAACACGATCGGCCGCCATATCTCCAAGATGGTCTATACAAAAGTAGTAACGAACAAATCTCCATGGCTCAGAGAAGCAGAACTTGGCGGAGTATACACCAACCCTGCATCTCATGGTGAAGGAAGATTTGTTGCAAATAAAGAATGGCTGGACAAGTTATTCGCAAATGGCCAGGTTGCAACACAGTACTGTGATCCGGAAGGAAATATCACAATGAACGAAGAATGGAATGTCAACGGTTCTTACTGTGCGATCGAAGGTATTACAAGCCCGGACGGACGTGTACTTGGTAAGATGGCGCATTCAGAAAGAAGAAACAGAAGTGTGGCAATGAACATTTACGGAGAACAGGATATGAAGATCTTCGAATCAGGAGTAAAATACTTCAAATAATGAATGTTCAGGTGTCTGAGACTTCCGGTAATGAGATGAAAATTGGCATCCTTGTATTACAATAAATGCAATTTAGAGCGCAATCTGTTTCATAAAAATGAATAAAACATGAGAAAAAGCACAAAACCCTTGCAAAATCTGCAAGGGTTTTGTAAAAAGTTGCAAAAAATAATAAAAACTGTAAAAAATATCTTGCCAGATACACTTGTTTGCTTTACAATAGTAAAGGACAAAGGCGTCAGGGAAAAACAGATGGCGTAAGTCATCTGCTTTTTTTATTCCAAAGCGTGTAGAAAAAACAGCCGGCGGCTGGATCGCAGTATTTGGACAAATTGTTGGACAGGGACGCTTTTGAAAAGGATACGTATATTATTTTAGGAGGTAGAAAGCTATGTCATATGTTGATGAAGTACTGGAGAAAGTAGTAGCTAAGAATCCTGCAGAGCCAGAATTCCACCAGGCAGTAAAAGAGGTATTAGAGTCATTAAGAGTTGTTGTAGAGGCTAACGAGGAGAAATTCAGAAAAGACGCTCTTCTTGAAAGACTTGTTGAACCTGAAAGACAGATCAAATTCCGTGTTCCATGGGTAGACGATAAAGGACAGGTTCAGGTTAATACAGGATACCGTGTACAGTTTAACAGCGCAATCGGACCATACAAAGGAGGATTACGTCTGCACCCATCTGTAAACCTTGGTATCATCAAATTCCTTGGATTTGAGCAGATCTTCAAGAACTCACTGACAGGACTTCCAATCGGCGGAGGTAAAGGTGGTTCTGACTTCGATCCTAAGGGAAAATCAGACAGAGAAGTAATGGCATTCTGCCAGAGCTTTATGACAGAACTTTGCAAATATATCGGAGCTGACACAGATGTTCCTGCAGGAGACATCGGAACAGGTGCAAGAGAGATTGGTTACATGTTCGGTCAGTACAAGAGAATCAGAGGCCTGTATGAAGGTGTTCTGACAGGAAAAGGATTAAGCTACGGCGGATCTTTAGCAAGAACAGAAGCTACAGGATATGGACTTCTCTACTTCACAGAAGAATTATTAAAGATCAACGGAAAAGACATCAAGGGAATGACAGTTGCAGTTTCCGGAGCTGGTAACGTTGCAATCTATGCAATCCAGAAAGCTCAGCAGCTTGGAGCTAAAGTTGTAACAGCAAGTGATTCTACAGGATGGGTATATGATCCGGATGGAATCGACGTTGCAGCATTAAAAGAAATCAAAGATATGATTGTTGAAATTGGTTCTCAATTGCCAAAGGATGAATATGACGAAGTGAAAGAACATGTATGGGTTCATAAAACAGCACATGTATTTGCATCTGCATATTTAGGAGCACCTTGTATTATTGGTGCAAATACTGAAGTTAGACATTGTGCATTTATTCGTGGTTCTGCTTTGGTTGGAGAAGATTGTGTTGTTGGGAATAGCTGTGAATTAAAGAATGTCATTTTATTTGATCATGTGCAGACACCACATTATAACTATGTTGGTGATTCCATTCTTGGCTATTATGCACATACTGGTGCTGGTGCGATTACTTCTAATGTTAAGAGTGACAAGAATCTGGTTGTTGTACATGATCGTATCCATCATGAAGAAATAGAAACAGGCTTAAAGAAGTTTGGGGCTATGCTAGGGGATCATGTTGAAGTTGGATGCAATAGTGTATTGAATCCTGGTACAGTGATTGGTAGAAATAGCAGAGTTTATCCTACCAGCTGTGTAAGAGGTGTTGTTCCTGAAAATAGCATCTGGAAGAATGATGGAACAATTAAAATGCAAGAAAATGCGTAATGAATAGGAGTATACTGAGGTATACTCTTTTTGTAAGTTTAGGGGAAAGAATGTATGTTATTTACAAGTGAAGCATTTTTGTTTCTGTTTTTACCATTTACTGTATTGATTTACTATTTGTTTTTAGTAAAGCATACGCTAATGAAGAATGTGTTCCTTTTAATCATGTCATTAGCGTTTTATGCATATGGGGAACCAAAGAATATTATCTTGATGATCATTATGATTATTCTCCATTATTGTTTTGCGATGATGATTTCATGGATGAATCAAAAAGATAATCATGTTGTATCAAAAATACTATTGGCATTGATTGTTTGTATTGATATCTGCATTCTTGGGTATTTCAAGTATGCAGATTTCTTGATCAATAATGTCAATGCTTTATTTCACCAAAATATTACACCTTTACAAATTGCATTGCCAATTGGTATT
>ERZ507026.688-NODE-688-length-13451-cov-4.096596_pt1 | contig 13451 bp, 10 predicted proteins | sample MGYA00512876_ERZ507026 | MGnify/ENA metagenome assembly ERZ507026 | reverse complement strand
CCGAGGGCGTGCAGCGTCTCCTGCCAGTCGGTGTCCTCAGGCAGGTACGTCCACGGCACCTGAAAGACCGTGCCCATGCTCACGCGCACGGCGCGGCGGTAGAGCGGGTCGCTGCCCGCCGACGTGAGCAGCACGGCGTCCACGCCGAGCGCCGCCGCCGATCGGAAGATGGCGCCGATGTTCGTCGGGTTCATCACGTTTTCCAGCACGGCCACGCGCGCAGCGTTCGCGCACAGGGCGGCGGCATCCGGCAGCGCCGGGCGGCGCATGGCGCAGAGCATGCCGCGCGTGAGATGGAAGCCCGTCAGCTGCGTGAGCACATCGAGCTCGGCCGCATAGACCGGGATGTCCTCGGGGCAGCGCGCCAGGATCTCGCGCGCCTTGCCATCGATATGGCGGCGCTCCATCAAAAAAGACACCGGCACGCACCCCGCGTCAAGCGCGCGGCCGATCACGAGCGGGCTCTCGGCGATGAAGAGGGCGTTTGCCGGGTCGGCGCGGTTGACGAGCTGGTTTTCCGTCAGGCGGGCGTACACGTCCAGCTCCGGCGCGGAAAAGTCCGAAATATCAAAAATCTTTGCCATAGCTGCATCTCTCTTTTCCATAGGGTCAGCCCGATTATAACCGATTTTGCGTGCGGACGCCACCGCTTTTTTCCCGCCAGTGTATGCCCCGCCGCGCCGGTGGGCATACTGGTACTGAGGTGATATTTATGCAGTTGACCCCAAAAGAGGCCAGTTTACTCAAAGATCTCAAAGGGCAGGAGCAGCTGTGCGTGGACAAGTACAACCGCCACGCCGCCAGCGCCAATGACCCGCAGCTGAAAAACCTGTTCGAGCAGATCGCGCAGGTCGAGCAGCAGCATCTCGACGCGATCACGCAAATGGAGGGCGGCACCGTCGCCGCCCCGGCGGATTCCGCGACCGTGCCGACGACGTTCACGGCGACCTACAACAGCACCGAGACCCCGCAGAAGCAAAACGACTGCTACCTGTGCACGGACGTGCTCGCGATGGAAAAGCACGCCTCGCACCTGTACGACACGTGCGTGTTCGAGTTTGGCGATGCCAACGCCCGCAGCGTGCTCAACGACATTCAAAAGCAGGAGCAGCACCATGGCAAGGTCATCTATGACTATATGAACACCAATGCCATGTACGCCTGACACCATCCACGCAAAAACGGCGCCCCCGAAGGCTCGGGGGCGCCGCTTTCTGTCTGCTGAATTTACTTGGAGAGTCCGTAGCTCTCGGCCAGCTTCCGGAACGCCGGGAGCGAGCGCTCGAGCTGGCTGCGCGCCACGCAGTAGGCCAGACGCGCATAGCCGGGGCAGCCGAAATCGTCGCCCGGCACGAGTAGAATGTCATAGTCCATCGCGCGGCGGCAAAACGCCCGGGCGTCCGGCTCCGGCGACTTGAGGAAAAGATAAAACGCGCCGTCCGGCCGCGCGCACGCATAGCCCATGTCCGTGAGCGCGCCGTAGATAAGTTCGCGGTTGGCCGCATAGGCCGAGATGTCCGCCGTCTGGCCGAGGCACTCCGCCACGGCGAGCTGGAACAGCGACGACACGCACACATACCCCAGCGCGCGCCCCGCGCCGAGCACGGCCGCGTGCACGGCGGCGTAATCGTCCATGGCCGGGTGCAGGGCGAGAAAGCCCACGCGCTCACCGGGCAGGGACAGCGTCTTGCTGTAGGAATAGCAGTAGATCGCGTTCGGGTAAATTGCTGGCAGGAACGGTACCTCCACCCCGCCGTAGACCAGCTCGCGGTACGGCTCGTCGGCGATGATGTAGATCGGGTGACCGTACCGGGCCTGCTTTTCGCGCAGCAAGGCTGCCAGTGCCTCAAGCTCCGGGCGCGAGACGACGACGCCGGAGGGATTATTGGGGGAGTTCAAGATGAGCAGCGCGGTCTTTTCCGTCACGGCGGCCGCAAGCGCATCCAGATCGAGCGCGAACGTGTCCGCCCGGCACGGCACGACGCGCACGCTGCCGCCCGCCGCCTCGGCATAGACAGCATACTCCGGGAAATACGGTGCGAACACGATGGCCTCATCCTCCGGACCCATGAGCGCGCGCGTGAGGATCGCCAGCGCACTCGACGCGCCGTCGGTCATGTAAATGTCCTGCGCGCGGTACGCCTCGCCGAAGGTATCCGCCAGGTAGGCCGCGACCTTTTCGCGCACGGATGCCATGCCCGGCGCGGGCGCGTAGGCGTGCAACTGCGTGGGCGGCACGGTGCGCAGCAGCCGCTCGACGGCCGCATGCACGCAGTCCGGCGGGTCGATGCTCGGGTTGCCGATGGCAAAGTTATAGACGTTTTCGGGGCCGATCTCGGCCGCGCGGCGCTCGCCGTAGGCCGCGATCTCGCGGATGGAGCAGCCGCTCTCGCCCCAGTCGATCATTTGTTTCGAGATCATGCGTTTGCCTCCTCCAGATACTGTTTCAGGTACAAAATGGCCTGACGGTAGCCCTCGAAGCCGAGACCCATGTATGTTTTCACGCACGCCATGCCGGCATAGGAGATCTGGCGGAAAGGCTCCCGGGCGCTGACGTCCGACAGGTGCACCTCCACCGCCGGGAGCGCCACGGCCTTGAGCGCGTCGAGAATAGCGACGCTCGTGTGCGTATAGGCGGCGGGGTTGATGACGATGCCGTCCGCAGTGCCGTAGGCCGCCTGAATGGCGTCGACGATCGCGCCCTCGTGGTTGGACTGGAACAGCTCGACCTCCACGCCCGCCTCTGCGGCGGATGCGCGGATGAAGTCCTGCAGCGCGGCAAAGCTCCGGCTGCCGTAGATGGCCGGCTCGCGCAGGCCGAGCAGGTTCAGGTTCGGCCCGTTGATGACGAGAAACTTCATGCCAGCACCTCCAGAATTTTCTGCACCGTCTCCTCCGGCGTGCCGTTGTTGTCAATGACCGCGTCGGCGAAGCGGGCGTACAGCGGCGCGCGCTGTGCGTAAAGCGCGGTGAGGTCGCTGCGCTGGGAGATGGGGCGGCCGTCCTTCGGCAGCAGCGCGAGGTCGCGCTGGAGCCAGAAGATCGTGCCGTTCTGGTGCAGGAGCGGGTAGTTTTCCGCGCGGCAGACGCAGCCGCCGCCGGTCGCGAGCACTGCGCCCGAGCGCTTGCCGAGCTCGGCGAGCGCGGCCGTCTCCCGCGCGCGGAAGGCGTCCTCTCCCCCGGCGGCAAAAATGTCCGGGATGGACATGCCCGCCGTCTCAACGACCTGCGCGTCGCTGTCGAGCACCGGGCGGTGCAGCCGCTCGGCGAGCAGCGCCGCGATGGTGCTCTTGCCGCTGCCGGGCATGCCGATGAGGACGATGTTCTCCATCTCCTGCCGCAGCAGGCGGTGGATGCGCAGGATCTGCGCATCGTCGATGACCGTATCGGTGAACACCTCACAGCTGCGCTTGGCCTGCGCCACGAGCATATACAGTCCGCCCGCGCACGGGATGCCGAGGCTTTCCGCCTGCAGCAGCAGCGCCGTGCGCGCGGGGTTGTAGACGATGTCAAGCACGCCCGCGCACTGCGGGAACTGCCGCAGGTCGACGGCGGCCCTGCCCGTGTTCGGGTACATACCGACCGGCGTGGTGTTGACGATCACGCGCGCGTCGGCGTGGCGGTCGAGGTTATCATAATTATCCGGCCCGTGGCGGGAGATGACCGTCACGTGCGCGCCGAGCTGCTCGAGCACGGCCTGAATGGTCGCGGACGCGCCGCCGTTGCCAAGCACGAGTGCCTTTTGCCCCGCGACGTCGATGCCGCTGCGGCGCACGAGATACTCGAAGCCGAAGGCGTCGGCATTGTCGCCGTAGAGCGTGCCGTCCGCCCGGCGGACGAGCACGTTCACGCTGCCGAGCCTGCGCGCGATCGGCGAGAGCTCGGTGCAGTACGGGATGACCGCCTTCTTATACGGGATGGTTACGTTGAGCGCGTCAAAATCGCCGCCGGTCAAAAACGCCGGCAGGTCCTCCGGCGCGACCTCATAGAGCCCGTAGGTATAGTCCGCGAGCTGCGCGTGGATGGCCGGCGAGTAGCTGTGGCCGAGCTTTTCGCCCAGAAGTCCGCACCGCATCATCACACCACCTCTCGGTAGCTGCCGAGGTAGGAGAATTCCTCACACAGGCCCGGCAGCTCGCCCATGAGCTGCTGGAACTGCGGCGAATAGACCGACGTCTCGAGGTCAAAGTAGAACATGAACTCAAAGTCGCGCTCCGGCAGCGGACGGCTCTCGAGCTTGTTGAGGTTGATGCCGAGCGCATAAAAGCGCGAGAGCACCTTGTACAGGGAGCCGGGCTTGTGCGGCAGCACCATCATGAGGCTCGTGCGGTCGGCGCCGGGATAGATCTCGAGATCCTTGGCGATGCAGATAAAGCGCGTGTAGTTGTTGCCCTGATCCTGCACGGAGGAGGCCAGGCTCTCAAGTCCGTAGAGCCCGACGCACGCGCGCGACGAGAGCGCCGCGACGTCCGTGCGGTCCGACTCGGCCACGCGCTTGGCGGCCATGGCGGTGTTCTCGCAGCGCACGACCGTCACGCCCGGCAGGCTCTGCAGGAAGCGGCCGCACTGGCTGATGGCCTGCTCGTGCGAGTAAATTTCCTTGATGTCCGAGAGCTTCGTGCCGGGTTTGGCCAGCAGGCAGTGGTCGATCTTCAGGCGCACACTGCGCACGATGCGGAAGTTGTGCTGCATCATCAGATCGTACACGGCGTTGACGGAGCCGGCCGTGCTGTTTTCCAGCGGGATGACACCGTAGCGGCACAGGCCCTTTTCGATGGCGGCGAACACTGCCTCGAACGTGGCGCAGTAAAACACGTTCGGCATCGTGAACAGGCGGTCGCACGCGAGCTGGGAATACGCGCCCTCCACGCCCTGGCACGCAACGGCCGGATGCTCTGGGAACAGCTGCGGCGTGCGCGCGATGGCCTGCTCGATCTCTGCGGTCAGCGGGCTCGTGACGCCGAGCAGCCGGTTCTGGCAGCTGCGGCTGAGCTCAAAGATGAGCGAGTAGAGCGACACGGCGTATTCGCGCAGATCCTCCGGTGCGGCGTCCGCGATCTGCTGCAGCTTTGCGCGCTCGCGCCCGGCGTCGAGCGCCGGGAGGTTGTGCGCCTTCTTGTAGCCTGCGATCTGCGCCGCGACCTCCATGCGCTGGTAAAACAGGGCGAGCAGCTGGCTGTCGATGCCGTCGATCTGCTGGCGATAATCACTAAGTTCCATGGTCAAGCTCCTTATTCAAGTTCTGTGTTCTCCGCCGCGAGAACGGTTTTCAGCGCAGAAAGATCCGTCCAGAAGCGGGGATAGGATTTGTCAATGCATGCGCGGTCTTGCACCGTGACGGGCGCAGCGCAGCCGCAGGCGGCGGTGGCCGCCGCCATGGCGATGCGGTGGTCGTGCTGCGGATCGACCGTGCCGCCGGTGAGGGTCGGCCGGCCGGTGACAGTCAGGCCGCTGTCGTGCACCTCCACCTGCGCGCCGAGCGCGCGCAGCATGGCGGCCGTGCTCTCGAGCCGGTCAGACTCCTTGAGCCGCAGGCGGGCGGCGTTGACGATCTGCGTCTGGCCGTCCGCGAGCGCGGCGACGACGCTCAGCACCGGGATCAGATCCGGGATGGGCGCAGCGTCGATCGTGACGCCGTGCAGTGCGCCGCGCCGGACGGTGACGGCGTCCTGTGTCTCGCGCACGTCCGCGCCGAAGCGGCGCAGGACATCGAGCACCGCGCGGTCGCCCTGTGACGAGGCCGCCGCCAGGCCCGTGACCGTGACGCCGGCAGGCGAGAGCGCGCCCATGCACAGGAAAAACGCGGCGTTCGACCAGTCGCCCTCCACACGGCACCGCGCCGGGAGGCGCGCCGTCTGGCCGCCGGGGATGGTGTACGTCCGCTCCTGCTTTTGCAGGCAGATGCCGGACAGATGCAGCGCGTCCTCCGTCATGGCAATATAGCCCGCAGACTCGAGCCTACCCGTCACGGCGAGCGTGCTCTCCCCCGGCAGGCGCGGCAGCGCCATGAGCAGGCCGGAGATGTACTGCGAGGACACGTCGCCCGGCAGTTCGTAAGTACCGGGCCGCAGCTGCCCGGCAACGTGCAGCAGCGCGCCGTCGCGCCGGATGGTCATGCCGTGCGCCGTGAGCACCGCGTCGAGCGGTGACAGCGGCCGCTCCGGCAGGCGCCCCTCCATGTGGAAGGTCACGTCCACACCGAGCGCGCCCACGACCGGCAGCAGAAAGCGCAGCGTCGAGCCGCTCTCGCCGCAGAAAAGGTCTGCGTGCGCGGGCATTTCCCCGGCAATGGGGATGATATGAAACGTGCCCGCGCCGTCGTCCGTGATGTCCGCGCCGAGCGCGCACAGGCAGCGCGCCGTGGCGGCGATGTCGGCCGAGACGCCGTCGCACCGCAGCGTCATGGGCTGCGCGCCGAGCGCAGCGCAGATGAGCAGGCGGTGCGCCTGCGATTTGGAAGCCGGGATGCGCACGCTGCCCGTGCGCGGCCCGGGTAAAACGGTCTGATTCATGCAACGCCTCCGTCCGCGAGCCAGGCGCGGATGTCCGCCGCCGGGATCGTCTCGATGCGGCAATGGCCGATGCGCTCCGGCACGATGAGGTGCAGCTTGCCGTCTGCGATCTTTTTATCCGAGCGCGCGGCATCCGTGAGCGCGTCACAGGTGAAGTCCGTCTCCGTCGGCAGGCCGTACTGCCGCAGGAGCGCGATGATCTGCGCGCAGGTGTCCTCCGTGCAGATGCCGCGCTTGGCGGCCGCGCGCGCGATAATGGCCATGCCAATGGCCACGCCGCAGCCGTGCGGCACGGCGTAGTCACTGCATTTTTCGACCGCGTGGCCGAACGAGTGGCCGAGGTTCAGCAGCTGGCGGCTGCCGCGGTCGAACTCATCGGCCGCAACGAGGTCGCGCTTCATGCCGACACACGTCGCGATGACGTGCTCCACCTGCGCGCTGACCGGGGCCGCACGCAGCTCGGAGAAGAACGGCTCGCTGCGCAGCACGGCGTATTTGATGACCTCGGCGCAGCCGTTGCGGTATTCCTCCGGCGGGAGGGTGTGCAGCGTGTCCGGGTCGCAGAGCACAAGGCTCGGCTGATAGAAGCAGCCGACCTGATTTTTGCCGCTCGCGAGGTTCACGGCCGTCTTGCCGCCGACGGAGGAGTCCACGGCGGCCAGCAGCGTCGTCGGCACCTGCACGAACGGGATGCCGCGCTGATACGTCGCGGCGGCAAAGCCCGCGAGGTCGCCGGTCACGCCGCCGCCGAGCGCGACGATCAGGTCGCTGCGGCTCAGGCGGTGCGCGGCCAGAAAGTCCAGCAGCGCCGCGTAGGTGGCGAGCGTCTTGCAGCGCTCGCCGCCGGGATACGGAAACGTCACGGCGCGAAAGCCCGCGCGCGTGAGCGACGCCGCGAGCCGCGCGGCATACAGCCCCGCCACGGTCTCCCCCGAGACGATGGCCGCTGTGCGGCCCGTGCCGAGCACCTGTGCGATCTGCGCGCCGGCATCATCGAGCAGGCCCGGCTGCACGAGCACATCATAATCGCGCGAGGCGGTCACATGGATGGTCGTCATCGGCCGTCCACCTCCTCCTTGCGCCGGCGGCCCTCGTCGAGCAGGCGCGTGAGCGCGGGCAGGTCGTCGCGCACCATCGCGTCGCGGTACTCGCCCAGGTGCGCCATGAATATGTCCAGCTCATGGAGCAGGTTGTCCTTGTTTTCCAGAAAGAGCTCGGCCCACATCTCGGGGCTCAGCCATGCGACGCGGGTCATATCCTTGTAGCTGCCGGCAGAAAAGCCCTTGTGCTGCGAGGCCGTGGGGCTCTTGATATACGCATTCGAGACCACGTGCGCCATCTGCGAGGTAAAGGCGATCATCTCGTCGTGCGCCTCCGCCGTCGTGAACGAGAAGCGCGAGAAGCCCGCGGGCTGGAGCAGCTGCTTGACGCGGTCGAAGAGCAGCACGTCGTCAAAGTCCGGCGGCACGATGACCATCGGCGCGCCGTGATACATGGTCGCTTTCGCGTTCTTGAAGCCGGAGTACTGCGTACCGGCCATCGGGTGACCGCCGAGGAACGTGACGCCGTGCGCCTTTGCGATCGGGAAGCACGCGGCGCAGATGGTGCGCTTCGTGCCGCCGCAGTCGAGCACGACGGGGTGCGCTCCGATGTGCGGAGCCATGCGGCGAAACCAGTCGATGGTCGCCTCCGGGTAGAGCGCAATGAGCACGAGGTCGCACGCGGCGATGTTGTCCTCCGTGAGCTCGGCATCCACCGCGCCGCTCATCATGGCAAAATCGAGCACGCTGCGGCTGCGGTTCCAGGCGAGCACAGTCGCGCCCGCTTCGTGATAGGCCTTGGCAAAGGAGCCGCCGATCAGGCCCAGGCCAACGATGCCGACCGTCATTTCGCGATCACCTCACGGATGCTGCGCACCTTTTTGGCGAGGTCATCGTAGACCTCCGGGCGCAGGGACTGCGCGCCGTCGCACAGGGCGTGCATGGGATCGTTGTGCACCTCGATGATGAGGCCGTCCGCGCCGCAGGCCGTCGCGGCGAGCGCCATCGGCTCGACGAGGCGGGCAATGCCGGTCGCGTGGCTCGGGTCGACGATGATGGGCAGGTGTGTCAGCTCCTTGAGCATGGGCACGGCCGCGAGGTCGAGCGTGTTGCGGGTGTAATCGTCGAACGTGCGGATGCCGCGCTCGCAGAGGATGACCTGCTCGTTGCCGCCGGCCATGATGTACTCGGCGCTCATGAGCAGCTCCTTGAGCGTGCTGGCAAGGCCGCGCTTGAGCAGGATGGGCTTGCGGAGCTTGCCGAGCTCGCGCAGAAGGTCAAAGTTCTGCATGTTGCGCGCGCCGACCTGAATGATGTCCACATCCTCGAACAGAGGCAGGTGCTCAACGCCCATGATCTCCGTCACGATGGGCAGCCCGGTCTCCTGCCGCGCAATCTTGAGCAGCTCGAGGCCGGTGGCCTTCAGGCCCTGAAAGTCGTAGGGCGAGGTGCGGGGCTTGAACGCGCCGCCGCGCAGAATGTTCGCACCGGAGGCCTTGACGGCCTTCGCGACCGCGACGATCTGCTCCTCGGACTCAACGGAGCAGGGCCCGGCGATCATGACGAAGTTGCCGCCGCCGATCTTCACGCCGCCGACATCCACGACGGTGTCGTCCGGGTGGAACTTGCGGTTGCAGCACTTGAATGGCTCGGTCACGCGCTTGACACTGTCAACGATGCCGAGGCTGCCGATCAGATCCATATCCACGCGGGTCGTGTCGCCGACGAGGCCGAGCACGGTCTGATATTCGCCCTCGGAAATGTGGATGGTCAGGCCCTGACCCTCGAGCCAGTCGATGAGCTGCTCGCGCTTTGCGGCTTCCACGCCATGTTTGAGTACGACGATCATGATGTTTACCTCCGATGTATTTATCTGAATTTTTGTTTTTGTTTTTCAAAAGAAAAATGCGGCACAGGCTCAACCTGTGCCGCATGAAACATTCTCGGGATCCGAGCTATTTTTTGCATCACAAATCAGCCTTACTATATTGTCATAGTAAAGTAATAAGCGTATGCAAAATAATAGTTACGGTTCATGATACTGCTCCGGTTCTGATGAAAAATCTTGATGGTTCGAGTATAAAAACTTCGCGCACAAATGTCAACCGCAAATTTTCACAAATTCCGCATTTTTTTGTGCTCCGGCGTATGGCAGATGCCCAAGATGCAGCCAAAAAGTGTGCGGGGGCGGCTGATGCCGCCCCCGCTGGGAAATTGCTGTGCCGGGGATATATGAAAAAGAGGATCAAGCGTTGACCACGTGCTCGACGTAGCCCATGAGGATCATGGCGACCTGGGCGCGGGAAGCGCTGCCCTGGGGGTTGAGGATCGTCTGCGTGCCGCGCACCGCGCCGCTGATGAGGCCGGATGCATTGGCCCACGCGAGCGCATCCTGCGCCCAGCCGGACACGCTGCCGGCATCCGGGAACACCGAGAGGTCAGCGCGCGCGCTGACGTCATAGCCCTTACTCTGCGCGTAGTTGAAGAGGATGACGGCCGTCTGCTCGCGCGTGACGGAGCCGTCAGGATCGAAGCGGCCATTGCCGATACCGGCGACCACGCCGTTTTCTGCCGCCCAGGTGACGGCGTCGGTGTACCACGCGCCGTTCGGCACATCATCAAACGTGTTGGTGCCCTTCGGCGCGGGCTCGCCCGCGAGGCGCCACAGCACAGACACGAGCATAGCGCGCGTCATGGTCATATCCGGGGCAAAGGTCGTGTCGGTCGTGCCGGCAAAGAGACCGTTGTTGTAGGCATAGGCCGCCGCGCCGTAATACCAGCTGCCGGCAGGCACATCCGTGAACGGGAAGCACGCGATGGCCGTCACGCCGGAGACGACATCAAAGGTATAGGTCTGCCGATCGGCATCCCACGCACCGCCGACGGCGGAGATGGCGCCGTCCTCGGCAAGGCTCCACGCGGTGAGCGCATCCGCTGCGCGCGCCGGAACGCTGGCGCGCACGCTGCCGGCGGGATAGCTCGCCGCCGCGCCGTCAACCAGAACGGAAGCATTGGTAAGCACGGCGCTGCTCGCCTGCGTGCCGAGGGCACGCTGCTGCGCAGCGTTGACAGACGCCCCCGTGAGCGAGACGGCCACGTCCTTGTGCAGGTCAAGCGCCGCGAGCGCGTCGCTATCCAGCGTAACGGTGCCGGCTGCGAGCTGCACCTGCAGGGCCGCAACACCCGCGCTGCGCGCATTGGCGATCGAGCGGCCGGCCAGGATGACCGTGTCGGCTGCGGGATCTGTGGCGTTGACCGTCACGGCCGCACCGGACTGGGCGTCCGTGGCCGTGCGGAGCTGGCGGCTGGTGAGGAACACCGTCGCGGTGCTGCCCTGTACGTACGCCTGCGTAACGGCGGCGCTGCTGCCGGTGACCGGCAGGAGACGCACCTGCGCACTGCTGCCCTCGAGCAGGATGGTCTTGTCATTGTCGTCGGGGCAGTTGTTGTCCACGCTCATGGAGACGACGATCTTCACGAGCAGGTCGTTGAGCTGGCTCTTGAGATATTTGGTGAACAGGCCCTGGAACTTCGTGAACAGCGCGCTGCCGCTGCCGAACGCGTCTCTGGCAACGATGTCGAGCACCTGATCGAGCAGTGCGCCGCTCTTGAGCTGGTCGACGCCGGACTGCACCCAAGCGGGATAATTGCCGTCGTCCTCACCGGCGAGGTTGCACTGATAGATCCAGTTGGCAAAGTCGAGCAGGTCCTTGCCGTCCGCGATCGGAACGGCGGCCACATCGTCAATGATCTGGTTGATGTTCGCCACGATCTTCGTGACCGGCCAGGTGTCATTCGGCAGATACTTGCCGAAGAAGGACTTGACGAAGTCGCCCGCGACCGTCTTGAGCATATCGGTCGAGAAGCCGAATTCCCGGGCATACTCGGTCAGGTCATCGATCACATGCGCAGTACCCGTGGTGGGATCTGTGTAATTGATGGGGCCGGCATGCGTCTTGGTGCTCACGCTCATGTAGGTGCTCGTCTCACCGCCGACGGTGCTGCGGCGCAGGTCGACAAAGCGGATCGGACACGGATACGTCAGCGCAGAGCCGGTTTCGATGTCATAGAAGGTGTTGCCGGCCTTCGTGGTCATGGCAGCGATGTCGACCGCGTGCATATGACCGGTGAAGACGACGCTCATGCCGGCATCGGCATACTCCTGCGCGATGCGCTCATAGCCGTTGACGAGGTACATGGGCAGGATGGTGGGCTCGACATCGAAGTGCGGCACCAGACCGTGGTGCTCCAGGCCGACGACAAGGTCGCCGCGCGCCTTGGCGGCGGCAGTCTGCTCGATGACCCACTTTTCCAGATCGGCACTGATGGCACCGCTCGTCTCATGCTCATCGTCGCCGTTGGAGGTGTTGTCCGAGCTGTAGCGGCAGGTATCCATGGCGATAATGGTCAGCCCCTCGACCGGTCGTGCAACATAGGACAGACCGCCGGCCTTGTTGCCCTCGGCCGGAGTGAAGGTCGCGATGACGGTCGGGTCGGAGTAAACAAAGTCATAAATCTGCTTGAAGTCCTCCGGCTCCGTGCGCGTGGCGCGCACGGCCTTGCCGTCGGCGGTGTTGAAGTTCTTGGCATTGTAATTACGGATGTCATGGTTGCCGTTGATGACATAGATCTTCAGCCCCGGAATATCCTGCTGCAGCTGCTGCAGCTGCTTTGCCAGCGCCGCGTGGCACTCCTGCTCGCCGTCCTTGGTCAGGTCGCCGGACACGAGAAGGATGTCGGGCTTGTCCGCGCGAACTTGCTCCAACATTTCGTACAGGATTGCGGAGCTCTCCTTGAGCAGCTTGCGGTCACTGTTGAGCGCGTGCTCAAAGTCCGCCGTGTCTGCAATCATATCCGGCGAGAAATAGTGCAGGTCGGACATGACTGCGATCCTCAGGTTCATGTCCTGCGGCTTGTCCGCCGCAAGAGCCGGAACCGTCAGTGTGAAGACAAGGACTACCGCCAGCAGCAGCGACAGTAGTCTGCTTCCATTGTGCATTCTGGTTTTCATTTCTTCCTCCTGTTTTTTAGACTCCTACAACATTGCACGGCCCGCTGCCGTGCAACTGTATTCTTTCAAACCCGTGTAAAATCTGCAAGCCGGTTTCGGTAAAAAAGAAACCGTACCGTTCCGGCCGCCGCGGGTAATGCCACTGTATCATGTACGTGCCCGGATTGCAACCAAAATTCAACCGTTCCGGCCGATTGCGGAAAAATCCCGGTCTCCCGGCACTTTCCGCCTTGACAAGCAGGCGGTTTCGTTTTATTATAAAGTGTAACAAACACGGGGAGCCGCTTTGGCTGAGAGTAAGCATCCGCTTAGACCCGCACACCTGATTTGGACAATGCCAACGTAGGGATTCATACTGCCGGACCACAACAGCAGCACTCTTTACGGGCGCCGCTGTTTTTTCATGCAGACATTTCCGCAAAAGAAAGGAGTCATTCCTATGGAGCAAGTGCTCAAGACCATGCTCGAGAACGTGCGCGCGAAATCACCGCTCGTGCACAACATCACGAATTACGTCACCGTCAACGACGTGGCGAACGTCCTGCTGGCGGCCGGCGGCTCGCCGATCATGTCCGACGATGCCGACGACGTCGAGGACATCACAAGCATCTGCGGCGGGCTGAACATCAACATCGGCACGCTCAACAAAAACACCATCCCGTCGATGTTCCTCGCTGGGAAGAAGGCAAACGCGCTCGGCCACATTGTCCTGCTCGACCCCGTGGGCGCGGGCGCGAGCCGCCTGCGCACCGACACGGCCAACCGGCTCATGCAGGAGGTGCGCTTTGACGCCGTGCGCGGCAACATCTCCGAGATCAAGACGCTCTGCACCGGCAGCGGCAGCACCAAGGGCGTGGACGCCGACGCGGTCGACGCCGTGACGGAGGC
>ERZ507026.677-NODE-677-length-13566-cov-5.626230_pt1 | contig 13566 bp, 6 predicted proteins | sample MGYA00512876_ERZ507026 | MGnify/ENA metagenome assembly ERZ507026 | reverse complement strand
CGGCAGCCTGCAGGTCAGCCAGCTTGGCCTCGGCATCCAGCAGGGTCTGGTAGTTCCCTACCAACTCCTTCTGGGCATCGGTCAGAGCATCATAAGCATCACGGGCAGCCTTGATAGCCTCCTCGCTGTCGAGGGTCACCGTGCCGATGGCATCGATTAGCTTCTCCACAGCGTCGGCAGCCTGCAGGTCAGCCAGCTTGGCCTCGGCATCCAGCAGGGTCTGGTAGTTGCCCACCTGAGCCTTCTGCTCCTCGGTCAGAGCATCATAAGCACCACGGGCAGCCTTGATAGTCTCCTCGCTGTCGAGGGTCACCGTGCCGATGGCATCGATCAGCTTCTCCACACCGTCGGCAGCATAGCCGGACAGCTTCAAGGTCACCTGAGGCAGCTGGGCCAGCACGTTGGCGGTGGTGGTACCGTACTGCATCCCCATGCCCTGGGCATAGGTCACGATACGATGGGTGGGCTTGCCGCCGAAGCCGCCCACCTTGATGGCGCCGGTCAGCTCATAGGTCAGGCCCTTCTGATCCGCCGGAACGGTGACGGAGATGCGCTGACGGACGGGGTTGCCGCTGAAGTCATACACGCCGTAGCCGCCGCCGGGATTGGACTGGAAGGAGTTGCCATCGCCATCGGTATAGTACAGGGAGAAGTTGTGGTTATACACACCCGACATCTTCTCCTTGGGGCTCACCAGCCCGGTGAACTGCAGCTGCACCGTCTCGCCGGGCTTGACCTCGGCATTCTCCGGCAGCTCATTGCCCTCGGCGTCCAGCAGCTTGTAGCTGACGCCACGGGCGGTGATGACCTGATAGGTGGCCACGCCGTCCTTCTCTACCCGGACGATATGGCGGCCGGTGGTGAGGTTCGCCACCGTCACGGCGCCGGTCTCGGCGTCCACGGTGACACCCTGAGAGGTGAAGCCGTTGAAGGTCATGGTCTTACCCACGGTGGAGCGGGCCACGGTAACGGTGCAGCCGCTCTCCGGAGTGAAGGTGTAGCTGGCGCCGTCGGTGCCCAGATAGAACAGGATGTCGTGCTCGGCATCCAGCTGCTTCTGCTCGTCCTTGGTGACGGCGGCATCCATACGATCCATGAGCATATTGGTCTGGATGGCGGTGCCGTCAGCGCCCACGGATACCACAAACACACCGGTGAACTCCGGCCAGATGGCGGAGAAGGTCTTGTCGGCGGTGCTGCTCTGGCCCTGCTTATGGGTCATGGCGTCGTAGGTGACCTTCACCAGCGCCGTACCCTGATGGTTGGCGGTCATATAGGCCAGGCAGCTGTTGTCGGCATTGGGAGCGATGCTCACCACGTCGCTGGGCTTGCCGTCGAAGTCCACCACCTCGTAGTGGGCATCCGGCAGGGCGATCTTGGCGTTCATGAAGCCCTCAATGGCCTGCCAGTTACGGAACACATCCAGCTCATAGGTGTCGCCGGCGTTCATGTTCATGTAGCCCTTGGAGTTGATGTTCAGATACACATTGCCCAGATCGTAGGTGTTCTTATTGAACCGGCTGACGGTATCCTTGTTGAAATCGTCGTCCATGTGCAGATCGTCACGGGTCACGACGATATCCTGATCGGCGGTCCACTTGTTGAAGTCCCAATAGGTCACACCGTCGGGATTCTGCACCCGCACGAAGTAGTTCAGGTTGCTCTCCGGCGCCCGATAGGTCACGGTGACGGTGTCGCCGTCCTTGGTGGCGGTGCTGTCCTCCAGCGGACGGAGGAACTGATAGGTATAGTAGTTGCCGAAGGTACCCACGCTGACGGTAGAGCCGGCGGGAGCCGTCACCTTCACGGTGTAGGCCTTGGGTACGGAGATGGCGAAGGACTGAGCGCCGCCGCCCACCTTCGTGACAACGGTCTTGGTGCCAACGTTGTAATTGGCAGTGTGCTCCTCGGAGGGGATCAGGTTCACCGTCACGGTATCCGTCTCCACGAAGATACCCGTCGTGCGGAGATTGCCGTAAACGGTGCCGCTGCCCAGCGTGGCAGTGCGCTTCACGCCGTCGGCGGTGGTCACCTGATAGTCGATGGTGTAGTCGGTGCCTGCCACCCAGCCGCTGTTGCGGGCATAGATCTCATAGGCACGCTGCAGGGAGACGGAGGTGGTATCGTCAGCGATGACCAGCATCACGCCGCCGTTGCAGTCCTTGTTGGCGTCATAGCCGTCCGCCCAATAGGTGCCGGAGGGCAGGGACACCGTGTACTTCAGGCCGTAGCCGTCCGCCTCGGTGCTGATGCCGGACAGCAGATCCTGCGTCCCCTTCACGCCATCCTTGTAGGTATACAGCTTCAGGCTGTTCAGCTGTGCGTTGTGCAGGCCCTTCAGCTCCACGGTATGCACGTTGCCGGTGACCATCTGGATGGGAGCGCTGGGGTTCATCAGCGCATAGGTCGTATGCGTGTGATAGGTGGCGGTGATGGCCACCAGACGGCCGGTGGCCGCACCCTCCACCACAGTGAAGGTAGCCTTGCCGTTTTCGTCCGTCACAACGCCCTCGATGGGCTTGACCGTACCGGTAGCCATATCCACCCACGCCAGGCCTACGCCCTCCAGAGGCTGGGCAGCAGCCTGTGTGGCATCGGGGTCCAGTGCCTTCACGCCCTTGACGGTAACGGTGATGTCCTCACCGGAGGTCATGGTCGCAGGAACCTCCAGCCAGGTGTAGTAGTCGTTCTGGTTCTCGGCGTCGCTGCCCACAAAGTAGTCCAGCACATCGCCGTCCAGCAGCTTGGTATCCGTCACCTTGGGCCGGGCAGCGCCTGCCTCATTGGTGGGGAAATCGTTGTTGATATAGAAGCCGTGGAAGCCGGTCTCACGGCCAAAGACCTTGCTCTCCCAATCGGTGTTGGGATCAATGGCCAGATACTGCTTGGCCGTAGCGGGGGTAAACTTGTCGCCGTAGACCAGCTCATGGGCCGCCACCAGCGCATCCAGCACGGAAACGCCCTCCACCTTGTCGGTGAAGCCGTACTTCTCGGCGGTATTGCTGGCAACTTCCAGCTCCTTGTCCATGCTCTGCAGATAGGCGTTGTCCGCCTGAGAGCGGATGGTCAGCCCCAGCGTCTCCACGGGCTTGCCCGCCACCTTGCGGATGTAGTCGCTGGGATTCATCAGAGCATACACGTCATCGACGCTCTGTGCCACCAGATAGCCGGTGGCCTCGCTGCCCACGGTGAAGGTGGCCTGACCGTCCTCATCCGTCACAACACCCTTGATGGGCTTGATGTAGCCGTCTGCGTCCACCCAAGCCAGACCCACGCCCTCCAGGGGCCGGGCAGCGGCCTTCAGCTCCGCAGCATCCTTATAGCGATAGCCCTCCATGGCATAGAAGCCCTTCACCGTCACGGTGATGGCCTCGCCGGTCACCATGGTCTCCGGGACATCGATCCACGTATAGTAGTCGGAATAAGCATCCCCGTCGGCATAGAAGAAGAAATCCACGGTGTCGCCGTCATTGAGTTTGGTGTTGACCACGGTGGTGCCGTTGTAGCCGGGGCCGGAGGGTGCCTTGGTGCCGTCATTGGGATAGCCGGCGTTGACATAGAAGCCGCAGATAGAGGTCTCCGTGCCGTACAGCTTGGTGATAAAGCCGCTGCTGCCGACCTCCAGGAAATCCTTGGCGGTTTCCGGGGTAAAGTCGTCGCCGAAGGTCAGCTCGTGGGAGACCACCAGCGCATCCAGAGCGGAAACGCCCTCCACCTTGTCGGTGTAGCCGTACTTCTCCGCCTCACCGCCGGTAAGCTCTCTCACCATGGGCTGGTGCAGCCATGCGCCGCCGTCCTGCGCCCGAACCAGCACCTTGGTGTTGGCGGGAGTAACAGGCTTGTCGTCCGACTTCACCTTCACGTTGACGGTGTAGACCTGTGCCGGCTCATTGCCTTCGTTCATGCTGGGCCAGCTGGGATCGCCGCACTTGACGGTGATGGTGGTACCGTCCACAGTGGGAACCATCGCCGTGCGCTTATACTCCGTCTCGCCCACATAGGTCCTGACCTGATAGTTCTTGTTGCTGGCGGTGGGGGTGACCAGCACGCTGTCGGTCCCCTTGTCCACCGTCAGGGTATACTCATGGGTGTCTGGGTCGAAGGCAGGGGACAGCTCACCGGCGCTGAAGGTCAGGGCCTTCACCGTCTTGATGTGATTGTCCCAGCTGCCGCCCAGGTCGGCGCCGTAGCCATTGCGGGTATACATGATCCGGATCTCATCGCCGGATCCCAGCGTTCCGGCCGCCACGGTGAAGGCCGCAAAGCCGTAGTTGGTGAACCAATCGTTCAGGGTGCCCATCCAGCCGGACATGGAGCCGCCGTCGAATTCACCCAGACCTTCGATAGAGCTGATGTAGTTGTTCTCGGCGCCTGTCTGCTCGTAGCCGTTCATTTCCAGTGCCTTTACAACACAGCCCATCATGGTAGAATCTTCATTCAGATCTATCCATTCCTCCACCAGTGTCCCTTCCCAGGGAGCGCCCTCGGCTTCCGGGTAGGTGGTGTTCTCCACGATGACATGAACCTGTCCGTCGTGGTTGTCCGCCGCAAAAACGCTCATGGGTACCAGAGACAGTACCATCACCAGCGTCAGAAGCAGCGATACAATGCGTTTCTTCATTCGTTTTTGTCCTCTCTTTTACAAATTTATTTTGAAGGCGGATGCCCAAAAAATACAGCACACATAAGAAGGAGGCAGGAGGGGTGGCTGAAACCCCTCCTGCCCTTATGGAAATGGACGGTTTGACCGCCCCTCGGCTTGCGTTTTGTTCCATGCGGGCCTGTGGCTGCCGGCACCGCACGAAAAGCACCCCCTGCCCATGGCAGGAAGTCCTGTCTTCGCTTTTGCGCAACAAAAAAGCACGATCCAAGCGGGACCGTGCAAGCTGCAAAGCGTTTCACGATTCGGCTTCGGTGATGGCAAAACCAAGGCACAGAGCTCGGTGTATCTGACTTATCCTGTCTCAGCAGGCATCACAGTGACCAACTCGCCGGGCTTCTCACCCGATTCCGCCGCCGACGCACAAGGCGCCGGACGCTCTGTCCTTTTATTGACTTGACCCTATTATATATGCCCCGGCGACAAAAAGCAAGCACTATTTTTTCTTTTCGCCGGAATGGCCGCCATTCTACCGTGGAGAACGGATTGACACAAAAAGGCACAGGCTTTATTGGGCCGCTGAAAATTCTCTCATATGCTAAACCCGTCATTCCGAGACCAGTCCGCAGGCTGGTCGTGGGAATCCGTTCCCTCTTTGCAGGTTTTCTTTTTCGCTCCAGCGGGTGATTTTCTTTTGTAGGGAACGGCCTCCGGCGGCCCGCTTTTCCCAGCAGTAGTTTCTTGTTTGCCTCCGGCGGCATACTTTTTGTCAACAGCGACAAAAAGTATGCAAAAAGCGCCGTTTGAAACCGATGGTTTCAAAACTTCCTTTACCTTCAAGCGCTGCATTCGTTATGGGCCGTCAAGGGAATTGACTCAGCAACAGCCCCGCTCCCGCTCCGGCGAAGGGGCGTGTGGGTCTATGGTTTGGAGTAGGGATTCCCACAGCCAGCGCTCACACTCCCCGTCCCCACAGTAGAACAGAAATCTCTTTCAACCACCCAATCCAGCGGCAGCGTGAGTAGAAATACGTCAATTCCCTGCTTCGGCGGGATTTAGGATGCAGCTCTTGCACGCAAAAGAGGAAGTCTTGAAACCTTAGGTTTCAAGTGACACTCTTTGGGTACTTTCTGCTGCTACTGGCAGAAAGTTACCCGTCGGAGACAACAAAAAAGAGAAGGATCATGGACCGCCGAAGGCACAAACGGAATCTTCGACAGGCTTTTTGCTTGGGAACCCAGCTCCGCATAGAACAAGAGACCGGCAGGGATGCCGGTCTCTTGTAAAAAGCCTTTCTTGCCGTGGAACCGGTGCAGCCGGACGACGCAGGCAGAACATATCTCCCGCCTTTACAGATCCTCCTGCGTGGCCACCGCCGTACCGCCCAGCCCGAAGTCCTCCTCCACGCTGCCGCCGTCCCGGCGCAGCATGGTCTCCATCACCCGGATATCGCTGTCCACATCCATGGCGTCGGCGTGGTACAGGGCATCCAGCTGGCGCTCGAAGCCCGCCATGATGCTGTCCATGGTGCGGCGGATCTTCTCCTTTGCCTGAGTAAGGTTCTCGCCGCTGACCCCCGCCTCCTCGAAGTCGGCATAGGAGTCCAGCAGCTTCTCCGTGGTGGGCAGGTAATAGTTCAGGAAGGTGGCTGCCTGATTCTTCTTGGCGGGGTCCTCCTCCACCAGCTTCAGGATCTTCCCGGCGATCTCCTCCAGCCGATCCATCTTCCGGCTCAGCTCCGGGTCTGCGATGCGGTCGTTGGAGCGGCGGATGCTGCGGAGCATCCCGGAGTAGCCCTCCTCCGCCTCCTGCGGCACCTGCGGAGCCTCGCGCTGCCGCTCCTGCCGTTCCTGATCCTCCGCCGCCTCATGGCTGCGGAACAGCATCCCCCGGCCCAGATCCAGATAGGCCTCCTCGCCCCACAGGCCCTTTTCCAGCATGGCCTGCAGATCCCGCTCCGCCCGGCGCTCGGATACCTCCGCCGCACGGGCCAGACTGGCGACCGAGATGCTGCTGCGCTTGCCTGCGATCCGCAGATAGGAGGCGTAGCGCCGGTGACGGCGGGTCATGGAGCCGCTGCCGATCAGCAGTCCGATGCCGCCGGCCAGCAGGCCCGTGGGATAGAACAGGCCCTCTAAAAAGTACTTCACATAGCGCAGCTGGAAGTCGTCCGCCAGCCAGAACAGGTTATCCGCCACGCCGTTGAAGAACGCCACGGCACCCACGATGGTCAGCAGAATACCGGCGATCTTCATCCATTTGGCGCTCTTGGCGGAATATTGGGGCGTCTGGGTGGCCTTCTGGATGGCGGCACTGGCCTTCCTGGTCGTGGTGGATGCGGTCTTGGCGGCAGTCTTTCGCCGCTTGGGGTCCGACAGCTTGGAAATCAGCATGATCAAACCCACCGGCCACAAGCCGGTGACGAAAAAAATAGCCGTCATGATCCAGTAGCCCACATCCGGCCCGGAGTTGTCGTTCTTACTGCGGGAGCTGGTGCTGCTTCGGGAGCTGGTGGTCGTGCTGCGGGAGCGTGTGGTAGTCTTGCCGGTGGTGCTTTTGATGGTCGTTGTTTTCCCGGTGGCGCTTTTACCGCTGCTGCTTTCGCCGGCAGTTGTCTTTCCCGTACTGTCGACCGCAGCCTCACCGGCCGCAGCGGCAGAGGAGCCGCCGGTATGGACTTCGACGTTTTTCTCGCCGCCCTCCTTGGAGTAGCTGTAAGAATAGGTGTAGCTATATTCTCCGGTCTGGCTGTTGTCCTTGTCAGTCATGGGTGTTCTCCTCTCCCCGCTTTCTCAGCTTGCGCTTGTTGCCGTTCTCATCCACTACCCAGGTGTTATCCAGTTCCCGTGCCAGATTCCCCACCACGGTGTCGATATACTCCCGGCGTAGGGCAGCCCGCTCCTGCGTCTCCTCCGGAGTCAGCCCCTCCGGAGTCCTGGCCTTCTTTGCCAGCTCATTGATCCGGTCGATCTTCTTCTGATCCATACGATATTTACCCGCCTTTCCGCCCAAATCGGACGAATCCATATACCGAAAAATGTCCGTAAAACGTCCACAAAATGTCCAAAATATCCGCAATGTCCACAAAATGTCCCAAACAAGCCATCCGCAGCAAAATGATTCGCAGCAGGATATCCGCAGTCGGGACGGTGCCGTCAGAGGTAGCGCTTGACGGTGATAAACACCCTTCCCTTTTTCGTCTGATTCCCCACTTCCTCCAGCACGCACTTGCCAAGGCCCCGGAGAGTCAGCACGTCGCCCTGCACCACCTGCCGGTCCGGCTTCTGCCGGTCCGCCCAGTTCACCTGCACCTTGCCGGAGGTGACGGCCTCCGCCGCCTTGCTGCGGCTCAGGGAAAAGCCCACCGACAGAACACTGTCCAGCCGCAGGGAGGACACGGTATCCCGCAGCAGCTTCACCTTCTCCTCCGGCACCTGAAGCTCCGTGAGACCGATGGGCTGCACCTTCAGCCGTACCCGGCCGGCGCTGTCCCAGCTATCCAGCAGGAAGCGGCGCACCGGCTCCGTCACCAGCACATCCACCGACTGCTCTGCCACCAGAATATCCCCCACGGATTCTCTGGTAACACCCAGCCCCATCAGGCTGCCCAGCACGTCCCGGTGGGTCAGGCTGTTGGGCTCATAGAAGGTGGCCCGCAGAGCGGCCACGGCCTCGAAGTCCGGTTCCGTCTGCCAATCCGGCAGGAAGTGGGCCTGCCGCCGCTGAGCGGTATCGTAGCCACCCCATAGAAGCCAGCCCTCCCGGACATCCAGCGCCCCCATCAGGCGGCGCACCAGTTCCTGCTCCGCCGGGGAGAGGAAGCCCGTCACCACCGGGATGTTCCTGCGGCGGCACTGCTCGTATTTGTCCCAGACCCTTCCCAGCAGCAGGCGCTCGTCACCGTTTGCCGCCAGTCGGTCCAACAGATCCCGTTTATCCATGGTTCTCCCCCAGATTCTGCGTGTGATACAGCCGGGCGTAGGCCCCGTTCTCCGCCAGCAGCTGGGCATGGCTGCCCTGCTCGGCAATGCGGCCGTCCTGCACCACCAGAATACGGTGGGCGGAGCGGATGGTGGAGAGCCGGTGGGCAATGATGAGGGTGGTGCGGCCCTGGCTCAGTTGGTCAAAGGCCCCCTGGATCTTCGCCTCGGTGACGCTGTCCAGTGCCGAGGTGGCCTCGTCCAAAATGAGGATGGCCGGGTCCTTCAGGAAGATGCGGGCGATGGCCACCCGCTGCTTCTGGCCGCCGGAGAGCATGGCCCCCCGCTCCCCCACATAGGTGTCGAAGCCCTGAGGCATGGTCCGGATATCCTCCAGCAGCTCCGCCCGGTAGGCCGCCTGCTCCACCTCCTCGTCGGTGGCGTCGGGGCGGCCGTAGCGGATGTTCTCCCGAATGGTATCGGCAAAGAGGAACACGTCCTGCTGCACGATGCCGATGGCCCGGCGCAGGGAGCGCTGGGTCACTTGCCGCACGTCCAGCCCATCCACCCGGATGCTGCCCTCCGTGACGTCATAGAACCGGGGTACCAGCTGGCACAGGGTGCTCTTGCCGCCGCCAGAGGGGCCTACGATGGCCACCGTCTCCCCGGCGGCCACGGTGAGATCGATGTCGTGAAGGACCTCGCTGCTGCCCGGATAGGTGAAGCTGACATGATCCAGCTCCACCTCGCCCCGGACCTGCGACAGCTCCACGGCGTCGGGGGCGTCCTGAATGGTGGGTTCCGTGGCCATCAGTTCAATGAACCGGTGAAGGCCCGCAAAGCCGTTGGAGAACATCTCGGCAAAGTTGGCCAGCTTGCGGATGGGGCTGATGAAGGTGGTGATATACAGGCTGAAGGTAATGAGCCCCACATAGTCCATCTGCCCCTTCATGATGAGCCAGCCGCCCACGGCGATGACCACCACGGACAGGATGCAGATGAAGAACTCCATACTGGCGTTGAAAAGGCCCATCTCTTTATGAAAGCCACGCTTGGCGGTCTTGAATATCTCGTTGGCGCCGTCAAATCGGGTCTGCTGCTTCTCCTCATTGGCGAAGGCCTTGGTGGTGCGGACACCGGAGAGACCGGACTCGATCTCGGCGTTGATGACGCCGGTTTTCTGCTTGGCCGCGCGGGAGGCGGCGCTCATCTGGCGGCGGCGGTACATGACCACCACCATGAAAATGGGGATGATGAGACTCACCACCAGCGCCAGACGCCACTGGATGGAGAACATGACGATCAGGGCGCCCACGATGGTCACTGCGGAGATGAACAGATCCTCCGGGCCGTGGTGGGCCAGTTCCGTCACCTCGAACAGGTCGGAGGTCAGGCGGCTCATCAGCTGGCCGGTGCGGTTGCGGTCGTAGAAGTCGAAGCCCAACTCCTGCATATGGCGGAACAGATCCCGGCGGATATCCGCCTCCACCCGGATGCCGAAGGTGTGGCCCCAATAGCCCACCACGAAGCACAGAAAGGAGCGCAGCACAAAGGCCAGCACCACGATCCCCATGACGATGAAGAAAGTGCGGTACTGCTGCTGGGGCAGCCACTGGTACATGGCGGTACGGGAGATCAGGGGAAAGGCCAGATCCACCAGAGAGATCATGAAAGCGCAGGTGATATCCAATGCGAAGAGCCGACGGTGGGGCCGGAAATAACTGAGGAAAATGGCCAGAGGCCGCTTGGTCTGAAAATCCTTGGTGGTCATGGTGCGCTGAATCTCCTGTTCATATACTTGCCGCAGCGCAAAAGGCGATGCAGATTTGATTTTTTATTATACCATGTTTTTTTCCGCATAGCAAGCGGTGGCCGGTGGGAGTTTTGATCGGAAGCAAAAAACAACCCATCCGCAAAGGCGGATGGGTTGGCGGGATCTCAGCGGGTCAGCATGGTAAAGGCCAGCAAGAGCCCCAAAAAGGCAAGGTTGAACGCAGAATAGACGCCGATATAATACTTGGTGCGTCCGGGATTGTGCTTAACGTATTCCCGGAAGGTGATAAGGCTGGCCAGCGAGGCGATCAGCGTGCCGGTGCCGCCGATGTTGACACCCAGCAGCAGCTCCCGGTAGTTGTCCGTGAAATGGGACAGCAGGATGGCCGAGGGAACATTGCTGATGAACTGGCAGGACAGGGTGCTGAAGAGCAGCGCGTCACGGCTCATGAGCGCACCCAGCAGATCACGCACGGCATCGATGCGAGCCATGTTGCCGGCGAAGACGAAGAAGAACACAAAGGTCAGCAGCAGCGGATAATCCACCATTTTCAGGGCCTTGGGGTCAGCGATCAGCAGCACCGCCGGGATCACGACAAGGCCGATCCAATAGGGGATCACCCGGAACACGATGACGATGGCCAGCACGAACAGCACCAGATACAGCACGGTCCGGCCGGTGGGGAGCCGGATGGGCTCGTCCTCGATCTCCATGGGCTCCGGCCGCACGAACAGGCAGCACACCGTCAGCAGGGCGATGGACACCGCAAAGGGCGGGGCCATGATCCCCATGAACTCCCCGGTGGGGATGTTGAAGAAGGTGTAGAGGTAGAGATTCTGCGGGTTCCCGAAGGGGGTCAGCATCCCGCCCAAATTGGCGGCGATGTTCTGCATGACGAAGGTAAAGGCCATGTAGCGCTGCTTGCCGGTGGTGGTAAGCACCAGATAACCCAGCGGCAGAAAGGTCAGCAGCGCCATATCGTTGGCAATGAGCATGGAGCCGATGAAGGTGATATACACCAGCGCCAGAATACTCATGCGGGCGTTTTTGAAGCACTTGACCACCTTTCTGGCCAGCATATAGAAGAAGTTGATATTCTTCAGCGCACAGACCACCGCCAGCACGCAGAACAGGCACGTCAGCGTTTTCAGGTCAAAATAGCCCAAATACGCACGGTCCGGCGGGATAATGATGCTGGTAATGGCGGCAGCCAGCAGGGCGATCACCATGACCATATTCTTTTTGATGAATGCGTGCATAGAAGGTCGTCTCCCCGGATACTCAGTATGCAAGGCCCTCACCCTCGGACAGAGGGGTAAAGCGGATGCCGTTGCGACGGCAGTAATTCTCCGCCGCAGAGCCCTCCCGGCAGTATACCACGACCTTGTCGCAGCCGTCAAATAGTCCCCAACCAAGGTCCTTTACGGAGTCCGGGATCAGCACACGCTCCAGACTGACGCAGCCACGGAAAGCGCAGTCGTCCATGCGGGTCACGGAGTCGGGGATCTCCACCTCGTCCAGCAGGGCGCAGTTGGAGAAGGCCCCCTCGCCGATATCATGGACGCTGTCGGGAATGGTGATGCGGCTGAGCTTACGGCACTCGCTGAAGGCCCAGTCGGAGATGGTCACCACACTGTCCGGCACGTCGTACTGCACCTCACGGCTGCTGGCCGGGTAGGCGATGAGGATGGATTTGTTCTTATTGAAGAGCACGAAATCATTGCCGTCCCGCTTGCTGGGGGCGGACTTGAAATACTTGTTGCGGGGCGCCACCTGAATGGACTTCATGGACTCGCAGCCCCGGAAGGGGGCATTGTCGATGAAGGCGACGGACTCCGGGATCTCGATGCGGGTCAGCATACGGCAGTTTTTGAAGGCGCTCTTGCCGATCTTCCGCAGACCGTTGTTCAGGGTCACGCTCTTCAGTCCCGTGCAGCCGTTGAAGGTCAGGTCGTCGATCTTGGTGACATTCTCCGGCACCACGATCTCCTCCAGCCCCTCGCAGTCGGAGAAGGCGCTCTCCCCCAAAATGGTCAGGTGCTGGGGCAGGCAGATGCTGCGGAGGCTCTTGCAGCTGTTGAACACACCGCCGTAGATCTCCGTCATGCCGTCGGGCAGTTGAATGGACTCCAGACTGGCGCAGTTTTCAAAGGCCCGCTCGCCGATCTTCACCCGGTCATTCTCCACCACCAGACGGCGCATACTGGTGCAGTCACGGAAGGCGCTGTCGCAGATACGGGTGGTAGCGGCTGGGATCTCCATCTCCTCCAGATTGGCGCAGCCACGGAAAGCCTCCTGCTCGATGGTGCGCAGCGTGGTGGGAAGCTGGATATGGTGCAGGGCCCGGCGGCCCTGAAAGGCCCGGTGGCAGATGGTGGTGATCCCCTCGTCCACCTGAATGGCCTTGCCGTTGTCCTCGCACTTCTCCAGACGGTCGTTCTCGATGGTCAGGCGGTCCATGGCCTCCGCCGGGAGGTCACGGATCATGGTGCTGATGAGCTTTTTGCGGTCCTTCACCGTGCTGTGGTGGGTGTTGGAGAGCAGGATCTCGAAGGCCGGTGGGATCACGGAGTCATCCAGATAGATGGGGTACAGGCGCTTGCCGTACTCCCGTGCCACGATGATCTCCATGCCGCAGAAGGGTGAGGCCATGGACCACTGGGACACGAAGAGGATCACCGCCTCGGCGGTCTTGATCTTCTGGCGCAGCTCATCCCGGAAATCATTGCCGTTCTCGCAGGATTCGTCGTACCAAAGGCGATATTTGTGGTCGTAGAGTTCATCCAGAATGGAATAGACCACCTTGCTGTCCCGGTGGGAATAGCTGACGAACAGGTACGGCTCCTTCCCCGTATAGGCTTCAAATTTTGTATGCACGTCGTCGAACAGCTCCGGCTGTGCGGCGGCAGGTGCGGTGTTTTTAGTTGCCACTGTGACTCCCCCTTTTATATCATGGTGTATCGTGTAAATGCGGAGACGGCTGCCGACAGGCATACCGGCAGCTGTCTCCCCGCCCCCTTACAGGGGTGTTTCCTTGTCCTCGAAGGGTGTAGCACCCTCCAAATGCGTTGCATAGGACATGGGGTAGCGGGTCAGATACTTCACAAAGCCCCGGCCATACTCGTCCTGACGCACTCGTGTGCAGATCTCGGCACGCTTGGCCTCCGCCGTCTCGCCCATAAGATAGGCGTACTGGATCTCGCTCCACTTGGCCATGCCCTCGTAGACCTCCAGCTCCATCTCCGCACCATACTTGCGGCGGATGGCGTCCA